>CEAB01060367.1_pt1 | contig 47602 bp, 49 predicted proteins | sample 557651 | NCBI WGS metagenome assembly CEAB01 (sample SAMEA3182046, study PRJEB8094) | gut metagenome | biome: human; feature: gut; material: Stool; isolation source: human stools | place: Canada | collected 2011-11-15
GCGGCAGCAGAAAATCCAGCAGAAGAACGTGAGGTCGGTGCCGATGGAGCACCTCGGTTGTCTCGTCCGCATCCCTTGCGTGGAATACACGGAAGTCTCCGCGCTCACGCAGGGAATCCGTCAGGAGCATACTGAAGGCTTCATTACAGTCTGAGAGTAAAATCTTCTTTCGGTGCGGCATTTTTATCCGCCTCCCCCTAAAAAATTTGATTTTACACACTCACCTTGTATAAAATAGTCCTGTTGGCTCATTTTTTCAATCCACCGTACAGCATTTTAACGGTTTTTTAACTCGGCTTGATCTGGGCTTCCGCAAAAGAAAGAGGGAGACCTGCGAAACTTGCCAAGAGTGGTTGTCGTAACGCCCCGCTTCCGGCATCATTCACTTACGGAGAGACCGCTGCCCCGGCATTCCTGTATAGCTATGTTCCATTCCTGCTTCTTGGCTTCTTGTTTCAGTTTATTGCTCGTCATTCGAAAGACCAACGATATACGCCGGAATTCAAGAAGCTGGTCGTGGAACCCATGATGAAAGAAAAGCTGAGCTACAGTGAAGCGGCAAGGCAGTTTGAAATCAATGACCACAAACGAGTTGCCGCATGGGAGCGAATCTATCTGGAGGAAGGCCCAGAAGGCTTTGTCATCGAGCGACGCCAGCACAGCACAGAGTCTTGCAAACTGAGGAACGGATTGTTGAGTGCACATCGGAAAGCAGAAATCGTTTATCGTTCTCTATTTGCCCCTGAATGGCATAGTGGCGAGAAGTTTCACACAAAACTTCTCGCCACTATTGTCTTATATGTGTCCTTACACGGTTAGATTCTATGATCACGCGGTACAAAACCGCTGCTCCAATTCCAGAGCTTAACAGCGCCTTTTGCAGTGCGAGCAGTCTCCGCAGCAGCCGCTACCTGATCTGGCCTTTTTTCGCCAGTGCAGGATAGCTGTGATAGCTGCAGCTGCGATGAGGACAAGAAGGGCCCAATCTAACAGATGCATCACAGGATCCCCACCAAGGTATAGACAGCAAGAGCCACGATCCATGCCACGCAGTACTGCATCATCACGACCCCAACTGTCTTCAGCGCTGAGCCGAATTCTCGTCGAATCGTGGCTACCGCCGCGATGCAGGGAGTATACAGCAGCGTGAACACCAGAAAGCTGATAACGGAACGACCGGTAAACATCGTAGAAAGTGCAGCCCCGCCTAACAGAATCTGCAGCGTACTGACCACAGATTCCTTTGCGATAAAACCGGAAATAAGGGAGGTTGCGCAGCGCCAATCCGCAAAGCCCAACGGTGCGAACACCGGCGCGATCCATCGACCAATGAGAGCCAACAGGCTATCGGCACTGTCGGCAACTACATTCAGCCTGGTATCAAAACTCTGGAGGAACCAGATCACAATGGTAGCAAGAAAAATCACAGTAAACGCCCGCTGCAAAAAGTCCTCGGCCTTTTCCCAAAGCAGCAGCGCAACGCTCTTGAGGCTCGGAAGCCGATAATTGGGCAACTCCATAACGAAAGGCACGGGCTTTCCGCGGAACACGGTTTGGTTCATGATGAGGGCCGCAGCAATTCCAATCAGAATGCCCAGCAGATACAGTAGGATCATTATGAGCGCGCGGTGCGTTGGAAAGAACGCTACGGTAAAAAATGCATAAATTGATATTTTTGCCGAGCAGCTCATATAAGGCGTGAGCAGGATCGTCATCTTGCGGTCACGGTCACTCGACACCGTGCGCGTTGCCATAATTGCCGGCACAGAACAGCCGAAGCCGATGAGCATAGGGACGATGCTGCGGCCGGACAAACCGATCTTTCGCAGAGGCTTGTCCATTACAAAGGCGACGCGGGCCATGTAGCCGGTATCTTCCAAGATAGAGAGGAAGAAAAAAAGCGTCACAATGATAGGCAGGAACACCAGCACACTGCCAACACCGGAAAAAATGCCGTCAATAATCAAGCTGTGTACCACAGGATTGATCTCATAGGCAGTCAAAGCTTGGTCTACAAGAAAGGTAAGGCCATCGATCCCGCCTTGCAGCCAGTCGGACAGACGCTGACCAATAACATTGAAGGTGAGATAGAAAATCAGCAGCATGACAAGCAGAAACGTCGGAATGGCTGTGTAGCGACCGGTGAGAATTCTGTCGATCTTCATGGAGCGGGCGTGCTCCCGACTTTCATGGCATTTCACCACAGATGATGCCACCACGCCTTCAATGAAGGTGTAGCGCATATCAGCAAGCGCCGCGTTGCGATCAAGTCCTGCCTCACTCTCCATCTGCACGATGCAATGCTCAAGCAACTCGCGCTCGTTTTGATCAAGTGCCAGACGGTCGGCAAGGTCATCGCCGCCTTCGATCAGCTTTGCTGCGCAGAAGCGAGCCGGCACACCGATGCGGTCGGCGTGATCGGCAATCAGATGCGTAACGGCGTGGATACAACGGTGAACGGCGGAATCATCCGCGCAGAAATCTGTCACCTTTGGCAGAGTTCTGCTCCGAGCCACAGCAATCGCCTGATTCACCAGCTCGCTCACGCCCTCACCCTTTGCGGCCGCGATCGGTACGACAGGGATGCCGAGCGAGGCGCTCATCTTCTGCACGTCGATGGAACCGCCGTTGGAACGCACTTCATCCATCATGTTCAGCGCCAGCACCATAGGTATCCGCAACTCAAGCAGCTGAAGTGTCAGGTACAGATTCCGCTCAATGTTGGTGGCATCCACAATGTTGATGATGCCGTCCGGCTTTTGGTTGAGGATAAAGTCACGGGAGACGATCTCCTCCTGTGTATAGGGCCGCAAGGAGTAGATGCCGGGCAGATCCACCACGGAGCAGCTTTTTTCGTCTATGATCTCTCCCATCTTCTGGTCTACCGTGACACCGGGAAAGTTGCCGACATGCTGATTGGATCCGGTGAGGGCGTTGAAAAGAGTCGTTTTCCCGCAGTTCTGATTTCCAACGAGTGCAAAGATCATTTCGGCTCGTCCTCCACTTCGATTTTTTGAGCCTCCTCTACGCGCAGCGTTAGCTCGTAGCCGCGCACGCGGATCTCGATAGGATCACCCATCGGCGCGACCTTCTGTAATGTCACGCGGGTGTGCGGGATCAAGCCCATATCCAGCAGGCGGCAGCGCAAGGCTCCATCTCCGCCAACAGTGGTGATCACGGCAGAATTCCCCACTTTTAATTGATTCAATGTCATTCGCTTTCCTCTTTCCTTGCCCGATTTCAATTTCATGGTAGCATTCCTGCTGCGGACTGTCAATACAGCCGGACCGGCATAATTCAAAGTGTGTGATAGAATATTTGGCCTTGTGCTGCAGAAAATGTTGAAAAGGTTCCTGCGGCAAGGAAAAGTCTTACAACTCTTTCGCAGTTTTAATCGATCCGCAGCAATTCGTCATCGTCGGAGCATCCGAAGCGGTTAACATCAGAGTCAGGGAAAGACTGGTAAATGTGCACGTTCGAACGCGGAAAGCATTCTTGCAGAAAATCGCGGACCGGGAAAAGATCATGGAATCCGCTGAAGTGCTTTTTGCCGTCTTCAAAGGAGACCGAGTTCACGACAAAATGCAGATGACAGTGTGCAGAGTCCATGTGCAGGGCATATACGACTTGGTGCCCAGGGAAAAGATGGCAGATATCGTAACCTAAGGCAAGCATATCGTCTGCACTTAGACGGTAGGCCACCGTCGTCGAAAAGGATACAATAAAATGCAGCAGCTGCCGACCATCGATATTCTGATAAGCGCTTTTAACAAGCATAAACTCACGGAACGCATAGACTGGATCGACGGCATATCCGCCTATCATTCCGGAGCGGCACACATAGTTAAGAACGCGGTGCAAAGCTGCTGCGTCTGGATACTGATTGCGAATCAAGATAACGTCTGGCACAGCCGGTTCATCTCCTTTCTGATCATTTCGTTTTCAGTAAAGCCCTGCTCTGCCAGTGCAATGCGCAGATGGCAGAATGCGGCGGCGTGATTCGGTGAACAGACGCCGGATGAAGAATTTGCGCGGATCAAACTGCGCAGGTAAGCGCTGGGCGTCATTCCTGCAGTGTGAGACAAATCATCTAATCGTTTGCGCTCGTCCACTGAGAGGCGGACAGATAAAATTTGATTTTTCATTTATTACTCCTTTTGACGTTCATGGCAGGAAGCGCAGATCGTATGACGCTTCTTTATTGAGATGTTTGCAGTGTGGTAAAAAATGAATAGAGATTATAGAAAAGTCTGATGAAGCGCACGCAGTTGTGCAGTCTCATCAGACTTTCCAAATGATGTTGACATGGTTGCCGTCGAGTTCGATCCGCTCGATGAATTCAGCAGCGATCAATTTTTTCTCGTCAAAAGCAGAGCGGGAAAAATCCAACCGCCGAATCTGAGACGCAGAATGCGGGGCGGTATGTAAGAGCTGTTCCCGCTCGGCGTGCAGTTTTTCAATCATTTTTGAGATATACACGACCGCCACATCGCTGCTCTCGGCGAGAGCGTTCACCAGACGATCGATTTTCTGCTCGATTTCCAAAACAGCTTTCGCCTGCGCGTGGTCTTCATTTACTGAGGGAAGCTCGGCGGGACAGGCATCGAGAATGTGCTGGAGCTCATTGGCAATATGGGTCTCCAGCTCTCTAAGGTCTACATCAATCGATTCATCACAGTTGCCGAAGTTGGACCGACTGGAGCAGACCAGCTTACAGCGTTGCTCCGACTTTATGTAGTTGACCTTGACGGCATAGCCGCATTTGCTGCATTTTAAGAGACCGGTCAGCCAGGAGTATTTACCCGCGTTGGCGCGGGGAAGCTGCATCTGTCCGGAGAGCTTGTCCTGCGCACGCAGCCAGAGGGACGACGGAATGATTCCCTCATGCGTGGACAGGCTGAGCATCTGCTCATCCTTTTTCGTGTACTTGCCGCGGCTGCGGTCGCGCTTCCCAATCAGAAGACAGCCATGGACGCCGTCAAAAACTTCGGGCATCTGGCGGATCTGGATGCCCTGCGCAAGGTAATAGCAGTAGACCGCTTCGTCAGCCTGCACGTAGACGGGGTTCCGCAGAATACGGGACAGAGTCACGTTATCCCACGCCTCGCGCTTGGGGCCGTGAATGCCCTGCTCAGTCAGAGTTTTGGCAAGGGCGCGCAGCGATGTTTCAGACCGGACATATTCTTCAAAAATGTGGAGAACAGTCTTTGCGTTTTCATCGGCTATCAGAGATGAGACCTTGCGCCCGTCAAGCTCAGCTTTGGAAAGCGCATACCCGTACGGTGCGGGACCACCCGGCCATGCACCGAGGAAAACGCGGTGATGGTAGTTGTCGCGCACACGCTCCGCGGTCGTTTCGCGCTCAAGCTGGGCAAAGGTCATCACAATGTTGAGCATGGCCCGTCCCATCGGTGAGGAAGTGTCGAACTGCTCGTTGACGGAGAGAAATTCGACATCGTTTTTACGCAGAAGCTCCCAAATCTGGCTGAAATCCGCGAGGGAGCGGCTGAAGCGGTCCAGCCGGTACACGACGATTTTTTTGACGCGGCCCGCCTCCACCGCCTCCATGAGCTCGCCGAAAGCAGGCCGCTTGGTGTTTTTGCCGGAAAAGCCCTTGTCCGAAAAAACAAGGGCATCGTCCACAGTAAACTTCCGGCACAGTTCAATCTGTCCCTCGATCGAAAGGCTGCCCTTTTTATCAATGGACTGACGCGCATAAATGGCATCCATCGGCCTCACCTCTGCGCGCGGGCAGCCAGCAGCAGAAGGCAGCGGCGGCAGATCGCCGCCTGACGCGCAGAGCGCTCTATAGGATCAACGGTTGAATAAGTGTTTTTGATAATCATAAGGGCTTCCTCCTTCGAGAATGTATGAGCCAGGGCCGGAAGTTATTCCGGACGGCTTTACCACCCTGTTGAAGGCTGTGTAAAAATGTATTACAGGTGCTGCCGGACCTTTCGATAAAAGGTGCTGCGGCTCATATCGAGACGACGCATGGCTTCCGCTGCGCTGATGGTACCCGCACGCCAGAGTTTTTCCACCGCATCAAAATTGCTTCGCTCAATCGGCTTGCGACCGGTGTATTTCCCTTGTGCTTTGGCGATGGCGATGCCTTCGCGCTGACGCTGCAAAATATACTCGCGCTCTAGCTCTGCAACAGCGCCAAAAACAGTCAGCATAAACTTCCCTGTTGGTGTCGTGGTATCGATTGCCTCTTTCCTGCTGACGAACTCCACGCCTTTTTCGGATAGCTTTTCTATCAGCTCCAGCAGGTCTCGTGTGTTGCGGGCAAAGCGGCTGATGGATTCGACAATGACGGTGTCGCCCTTGCGTACGTAGTCCATCATCTTTTTCAGCTCCGGACGGTCAGTGTTCTTACCGCTCAAGCGGTCGATGTAGACCTCATCAACACCGAGCTCCTGCATCAACACCTCCTGCCGCATGGTATTTTGCTCCTGTGTGCTGACGCGAATATATCCGATTTTCACGAAATCACCGCCTTTTAATCAATCTGAAACTAATATGTCCCAATGAAGCCGCCAAACAATTTGGCACGTGCCAAAATACGGAAAGCAGCTGCATTGGGACACTTTTTTACTGTTTCTGTAGGGTACACCCTAAGGTAAAGAAAGTCCCAAAGGAGAAATCAGACCTATGAAAAATGAAGAAGCGTTCCAAGAATCCGTGCGCTCCATGCGCAATCAGACTTTGCGTGCAGATCGCGCCGGAGATTACTGGACAGACGACGAGAAGAATCGACTGAGAATTTTATTTGACAGCGGTGTCGGTATTACCGAGATTGCGCTGGAGCTGGGCCGGACAGAACCGGCAGTTTATCAGCAGATCGAGAAACTGGACCTGTATGGTCGTAAGCAAAACCCGCAGCGACAAAGAAACGGCAAGAAGCCTCCCGAGTGCTTATGTGACCGCTGTATGGCTGATCCGGCATTGTGCCCGCTCCGGGAGCAATGCAGCATAGTGAAGGAGAGATGACGAGTGTTCGAGAGTTATGATGATATTCTGAATGTTGAAGAGGCCTGCGAAGCCTTGAAGATTGGCTATAATGCGATGTACGAGCTCCTAAACACCGGTAAACTCAGGGGCTATCGAAACGGTCGTGTGTGGAGAATCCCGAAGGCGGCGTTAGTGGAATTTATTCGGGAGATGGCGAAGATGAGCTGATGATTGCTTTTGCAGCTGGGCGTCGGACATGGGCAAGACGCCGTGGCGCAAAATCCATCTATTGACAGAACACGCACATATATTATAACTTTAATAAATCCGATTTTTTTGGCTTTTGGCGGGGTGGACAAGATGGGAATTAAAGAGTTTAGTGAGCGCTGGCTCGTGAACGGAATTGAAGAGGATTACAAGAATTGGCAGCCCCGCGGTGTAGTGAGTCATCAAAAAGCATCACGTATTTTCATCGAGTCACCAACAGGAACAGGCAAGAGTTCATTTGTCCTCGATAAGCTGTTTCCCTTTGCAGCAGAGAAGAATTACAACATTTTATATCTGGCAAATCGGTCTGCTCTGAATCAGCAGATAAGAAATGCGGTAGCTCGGAAATTGAAAGTTAAGGAAAAAATCAAAAAAGATGAAGCCACTTTCTATTTACCCGAGTCATTTTGCTGCCTGACCGTTATAAACTATCAAGCAATATCATTAGATTCTACGGCACTTGAGACGTTCCTAAGCGATTACGCGTACATCGTATTCGATGAAGCACATTTTTTTGTTGAAGACTCTCTTTTCAATGCCAAAACAGGCCTGTTGTTAAAGTCGGTTTTGGACGCATCGCCCGATGCGGTATGGATATTCCTTTCGGCCACATTAGATGGGTCGGAGGATTTGCTGCTGACGGCAGCGGATAAGATTCAACCTAACAACCTCATCGATGCCAATTTGAATAAGGTGGTATTCCGAGATCACTGCATTGTGTATAAAAACAACTACCAAAGTGCCGTGTACACGCCTTCTTTTTTTCGCGGTATCGACGATCTGATGCCGGTAATCAATCGGACTGCGGGAGAGAAGTGGTTAATCTTTATTTCGTCTATTCAGCGGGGCAAAGCGCTGCAGCAGCGTATTAAAAAAGAAACAGGCCGCAAAGCGGTATTTCTATCCTCAGAAAATAAGGCTGATAAGAGATGGAAAACGCTCTCTACTGAAGAACGCTATGACGAAGATGTGCTGATTACAACAAAGGTTTTGGACAACGGCGTTAATATTAGCGATAAAGGCGTGCGGCACATTGTCATTCCCTTTTGTGATCAGACCGAATTTATGCAGATGCTCGGACGAAGAAGAACAGCTGAGGGCGAACGGGTTTACCTTTATGTCGAGGTGCCAACAATTCAGAAAGTTAACACTTTGAGGCATGGCGTGGAGACCAAGCGAAATGCAATCAATGGGGTAAAAAGATGTGCTCCGAATAGGAGAAACGCTTTGTTAGCAAAAATGTGGGAGGCGGGCCGCAAAGACATTAACAGCCTTTTTTATATCGACAAGGGCGGCAATTTGGTTCCTAATTTTTTGGCAGAGAAAAAGCTGAAGCAGCTGAGCGATTTTTACGGTATGCTCGCGGCGCATTACAAAGAAGGCGCGTGCTATGAAAAGACTGTACTGACATGGATTAAAATGAAAAAATCCGAGCCAGTCTATCTCGGGCAAACAGTATCAGAAGGTATCATCGGCTTTCTCTCACATTGGGAAGGCGAGAAAATACAGGTGGTGGAATGGGAGAACTTTTACAAAGAATTTGAGCATCTATACAATCAGGAATGCAGAAATCGGTTCCCGATTGACAGCGCAGAGTATCAAAAGGCGGTTTCTGTTCGAAAAGCGCCACCGCGTCGAAAATCGACGGTGAACCGCCAGATGCAAATACTTGGACTGCCATACAAACTGAATAAAGAGAACAACTGTTGGGTTCTCTATAAGCAGAAGTAACGATATGGTCTCTTTTCTTGAACGAAGAATATGACGACGAGCTGATACAACAAATACTCTTTTCAAGATTCTGCAGTACACTTGTGTTAAACGCCTAAATGTGGTATAAACTAAAGTTCCACTTTGGATTTGCATAAAATAATTGCGGCAGCAGTAAGGGAAGAAGCTTCATGTATTACGAGAGAACGATCAAGCCAGTCATTCAAAAAATCAGCGAGACCTTCCCAGTGCTGATCGTTACGGGGCCCAGACAGGTCGGCAAAACCACCTTGCTGACTCATCTGGCGGAGAGTGATAGAAAGATCGTGTCCCTGGACAATCCCACGATCCGCGCGTTCGCAAAGAGTGACCCGGAATTATTTCTGCAGCGGTATGCGCCGCCTGTCCTGATCGATGAGGTGCAGTATGCGCCGGAGTTGTTCGATTACATCAAGGTCTATGTGGACTGTGAAAAGAAATGAGGGGACTTCTGGCTGACTGATTCTCAGACCTTCCGTATGATGAAGCGGGTAACGGAATCTCTCGCCGGTCGTGCCGGTGTTGTACGAATGGAGGGACTTTCCAACAGCGAGATCAACGGGAATCACTTCCCAGCGTTCACGGTAGGTATTCCTGCATTGATGGGACGCATGTCTATCACTCCGCGGATGACCATTTCAGAGGTGTTTGCCCGCATCTACAAGGGCTCCATGCCGCGCCTCCATGAAAACGAGCAGGTGGATCGGGAGCAATACTATGAATCCTATCTGGAGACATACATCAGCAGAGACATCAAGGATATATCTCAGGTCGTTCACGAGACAGCATTTTTGAATTTCATGTCGGTCGTAGCGGCGCGGACAGCTACCAACGTAAACTACGAAGCTCCTGCGTCTGAGGTCGCTGTATCCGCACCAACCGCAAAGCAGTGGCTTTCGATTCTGGTGTCCTCGGGGATTGTGGCACTGATCCAGCCCTACTCCAACAACGCTTTGAAGCGAGTGATCAAGGCTCCGAGAATGTATTTTCTAGACACAGGGCTCTGCGCACATCTCACCAGATGGACCAGCGCAGAGACATTAGAGCGGGGAGCGATGGACGGCGCGTTCTTTGAAACGTGGGTGGTATCTGAGATCTACAAGAGCTACCTCAATCAGGGGAAAATCTCAGCCGCCGCTGTATTTCTACCGTGACAGCAACAAGAAGGAGATCGACCTTATCATTTATCAGGATGGTGTCGTTTCGCCGATAGAGATCAAAAAAATTCTGCGCCAAAGGATGCCGCAAAGAATTTCAGCGTGCTGAATCCTATTGAGAAAGAACCAGATGCTGACAGCATCTCGGCTGGAGCAGCGCATCTGAAAACGAAGATTGGGATCGGTGCCGTGATCTGCATGCCGCCGGATATGATCCCGGTCGATCAAAAAAACTGGTATGTTCCTGTTTGGCTGATTTGAGCAAACGCAGATTGAATTTCACAAAACTGCTGCCGCAATTCTGCGGCAGCAGTTCCTGCTGTGTGTCTGGTGAACACACTTTACTAATATGGAATTGATTCTGGGCATGTTCAGCGGTGGGCTATGAATAGGCGGAAAGAAGACAGTCAGCGGAGGCCATGAAGCGAGGTACGACAGGCGTTTCCAACCGCTGCCAGTGGGGATTCCCTCGACTGGAAGGGCATCTCGGCGGGTGAGATCACGAAGCGTGTGACGGGCAAGGTGCAGAGCGGGTCGATCGTGTTGTTCCACAATGCGGGCGAGCATACGCCCGAGGCGCTGCCGGATATTCTTGACTATCTGCTCGCCGAGGGGTACGAGATCATCCCAATCTCAAAGATCTTGCTCACGTGTGACTATACCATCGACCACGAAGGCAGGCAGTGCCCTGCTGCGCAGTGATCGTCCGATGCCGCTTGCTTGATTGTGCACGAAGATGCGAAAAGGGGAGTTCTCTGTCACAAGAGAACTCCCCCTTATTAGTTGCTCCCGCGTATCACCGGGCGGCTTTTTACGCGCCGATGATGATCGGGACGAATGCCGCGCAGGTGATGCACATCAGCATGCCGGTGCAGAACGAGTAGGCCATCGTCTCGGGATTGCAGCACTTTTCGACGAGCGGTAGGCACAGGTCGGTCGAGGCGGTGCCGGGCAGCGTGATGGCCTCGATATAGCCGACTTTGCTGGCGACGAGCGGCAGGAAGATGAGGCCCAGCGCCTCGCGCAGCACATTGTGCAGAAACGAGACTGCGCCTGCGACCGCGTGCCCTGCGCCGGAGATGACGCTCGGCGCCATCGTGTACCAGCCGAAGCCTGCGCTGATGGCGAGCCCCTCGCGCAGCGTCATCGGCGAGACGGCGGCGTAGATCACGCCCGCAAGCAGCGTGCCGAGCACGGAAAAGACGGGCACGAGGATGACGCCAAGCCCTGCGCCGCGCATCACGCGGGTGATGCTGCCGCTCAGCCCCATGCCAAAGCCCACAAAGCCGAGCATGATGCTCAGGCCGACAACGAGCCAAGTGCTCGAGAGCGCTTCGAACCGCTCGGGCTCAATGAGCCGCGGCAGGACAAAATAGCCGAGCAGCATCCCGACGACGACCATCAGGAAGATAATGACCGAGGATTTGACGCCGGATGTGTTCACCCCGCCGCCGTGCTCGACCGTCGCGTCCTCTGCATTGACGGGCAGGGCGTGGCGGTTGAGATGTACGATCTTTCGCGCGGCGGTCGCGCCGAGCATGCTGCCGACGGCGGTGAGCAGCGTGACGAACAGCGCCTGCACGCCGATGCTGCCAAGGCTCGACGTCACCTCCTCATCCGCGCCCATGCGCAGACCCATGAGGAAGATGAGAAAATAGATGAACAGATTCGTCAGCGCGTCCAGAAAGTGAAATTTGTTTGCATGGCGGCGCAGCTTGCTTGCAATGAGGTAGCAGGCGATCATAATGGACCAGTAGAGAGCGAGCAGAGTCATAAAGTGTCGTCATCCTTTCGCCGCGGTGCGGCTAAAATTGGACGAGGGCGGCGCGTGATCCGCGCCGCCCTCTGCTGCTTTGGTATAAGGGAATATCAGGCGAGGGTGTTGACCCAGGCGGAGTATTTGGCGAGGTTTGCATCGCGTTCGCTCGCGTCCGCACCCTTGGTGAGGATGTAGACCTTGATCTTCGGCTCTGTGCCGCTCGGGCGCACGACGATATGTGTGCCGTCGGCGAGTTCAAAGCGCAGCACGTTCGAGCCTGCGAGCGCGATCTTCGTGACCTCGCCGCTTGCGGCGTCGCGCGCGGTGCCATCCGAATAATCCTTGTACGTCGCGACCTTGACGCCCGCGATCTCGCTCGGCGGCGTCTCGCGCAGGGACTTCATAAGAGCGGCCATCTTCTCCGCACCATCTAAGCCCGGCATGACGAGGTTGTGCGTCTTTTCACCGTACCAGCCGTACTTTTCAAAGAGCGCATTGAGCGCGTCGAAGAGCGTCATGCCCTGGGAGTAGTACCACGCGGCCATTTCGGTGAGCAGCAGCGAGGCCGTGACTGCGTCCTTGTCGCGCACGTAGTGGCCGATCATGTAGCCGTAGCTCTCCTCGTAGGAGAAGATGACGGTGTTTTTGCCCGCGCCCTCAAGCTCATTCATCTTCTCGGCCATGAACTTAAAGCCCGTGAACGTGTCGTAGCAGTCGAGGCCGTTCGCCTCCGCCACGGCGCGCGCCATCTCGGTCGTGACGATAGTCTTGAGCGCGGCGGCATTCGCGGGCAGCTTGCCCGCGCGCTTCATCGCACCGATCAGATAGTCGAGCAGCAGCACGCCCGTCTGGTTGCCGGTGACAGGCTCGAACTCGCCCTGCTTGTTGCGCACCATGATGCCGACGCGGTCGCTGTCGGGGTCGGTGCCGAGGATGAAGTCGACGTCGTTCTTCTTGGCGAGGTCAATGGCGAGGTAGAAGCCCTCGGGATTCTCGGGGTTTGGGGACACGACGGTCGGGAAATTGCCGTCGATGACCATCTGCTCGGGCACGCATAAAAGGTGCTTGATGCCAAGACGCGTCAGCGCCTCGGGCACGAGCTTGTGGCCGCAGCCATGGAAGGGCGTGTAGACGAGCTTGAAGTCGTCGGCGACCTTTTTGACGGTCTCATAGTCGTTGACCATGCTCATGACATTTGCCATGAAGCGCTTGTCACAGTCCTCACCGAGCATCGTGATGAGGCCCTTGTTGACGGCTTCGTCAAAGTCCATCGACGTGACGCCGGTGAAAATGTCGATGTGCTCGAGCTCCCTGGCGATGGCCGCGGCGTGCTGGGGCGGCAGCTGCGCGCCGTCGGACCAGTAGACCTTGTAGCCGTTGTACTCCTTGGGATTGTGCGACGCGGTGACGTTGATGCCCGCCTCGCAGCCGTATTCGCGCACGGCGAACGAGAGCTCAGGCGTCGGGCGCAGGGACTCAAAGAGCTTGACGGTGATGCCGTTGCCCGTCATGACGCAGGCCGCGGCGCGCGCAAACTCCATCGAGTGGTTGCGGCAGTCCATGCAGATGGCGACGCCCTTTTTCATGGCCTCTTCGCCCTCAGCGCGGATGACGTTGGCAAAGCCCTGCGTCGCCCAGCGGATGACGTGGCGGTTCATGTTGTGAAGGCCAACGTACATCGTGCCGCGAAGGCCGGCCGTGCCGAATTCGAGCGGACCGTAGAAGCGGTTTTCAATCTCCTTTTCGTCGTTTGCGATGGCCTTGAGCTCGTTTCTCTCGTCCTCGCTCAGCGCGGGGGAGGCGAGCCACTTTTCATATTCCTGACGGTAATTCATTGCATGTCCTCCTGTTCCGGAATTTCATCAATGGGGCGGATCAGATTTTTCGCGTCCTCGAGCATCGAGGACGGCACATAGAGCCACGTGCCGCTGCCGGGCATGCCGAGCACGATCTTGCCGAACGAGCCCTCGCCCTCGTACTTGCGCAGCACGGGGATGTCATACGAGCGGAGCATGGCGCAGAGCATGTCCGTCTCGGCGTTCGTGTCCATTGCGACGGTCAAAAGCGCGGGTTCCTCCGGCGTGCCGTCGGCGGATTTGGGCCAACGCTGCAAAAGGTCGTTTTCTGTCTTGCCCCAGGTGAGCTTCACTTCATCCGACATGGGCGGTGTCCTCCTTTATATTGATGATGAGTCATTTGTGGTATTTGGTTCCGGCCTCGATCTGGTAGGCGCGGTAGATTTGCTCGAGCAGCATCACGCGCGCCAGGTGGTGCGGAAATGTCATCGGCGACATCGAGAGCCGCAGGTCGGCTTTTTTCTTTAAGTCCTCGTCAAGACCAAAGCTCGACCCGATGAGAAACGTCAGCTGCGACGCGCCGCGCGCGGCGAGCTGCTGCATTTTCTGCGAAAGCGCTGCGCTGCTCATCTCCTGCCCCTCAATGCACATGGCGATGAGCGCGCCGCCCTTGGACAGCCTCTGCTCGACGAGTGCGGCCTCTTTTTTGAGCGCCTGGCGGATCTCCGCCTCGCTCGGCTCGTCGCCAAGGCGCTGCTCGGGCAGCTCCAAAAGCTCTAACTTACAGCAGCGCGAAAGGCGCTTTTCGTATTCCTTGACGGCCTGCTCGTAGAAGGCCTCCTTCAGTTTTCCGACGCAAAGGACGGTGATCTTCTGCATACGTGTACCTCGCTGATGGTGTCGCGCGGCGCGGCGGCAAGGCGGACGCTCAGCCCGCTCGATTGCAGCGCGCGGCCGACGGTGTATTCGGCAAGCTCGGGGGAGTTGTTCTCGTCGCTCAGGTGCGCGAGCAGAATGTCGCTCGTGCCCGCGCGGACACATTCGATGGCGAATTCCGCCGCGGCGTCGTTCGACAGGTGCCCGTACTCGCTCAGGATGCGCTGCTTGAGATAGTAAGGGTAGCCGCCGTTTTTGAGCATCACGACGTCGTGATTCGACTCGAGCAGCAGCATGTCCGCGCCGAGGGCGGCATCGTGCGCCTCGTCGGTGACAAAGCCCGTATCCGTCAGCACAGCGAGCGAGCCTGCGTCGCTCTCGATGCGGTAGCCGACGCTCTCTTTCGCGTCGTGCGACGTGCGGAACGAGCGGACGTGCAGGTCCTTGATCGTAAACTCTTTGCCCGCGGCAAAGGTGCACAGGCGCGGCTCGGGGTATTGGATCGCCGCCGCGGTGCCGAACGTCGCATACAGCGGGGCGGGGCATTTTTTGGCGAGCGTCGTCAGTCCGCGGACGTGGTCGATGTGCTCGTGTGTGATGAGGATGCCGTCGAGATCGTCAAGCGTGAGGTTCAGCACCGCGAGCGACTGCGTGATGCGGCGGCAGGAGATGCCCGCGTCGATGAGAAGGTGGGTATCGTTGTGACAGACGAGCGCGGCGTTGCCGGCGCTCGAACTGGCGAGGGTGTAAAATTCCATGGGATGATTCCTTTATATCAATTCACCGAAATCATACCACAGCCGCGCGCAATAGTCAAAAAGAAAAAGCCCCGCACGGGGGGGCCTGAGAGGGAGAGAGAAGCGCGGTCAATTGGCGGGAAAGGAGAGTCCCGCCATGAAGCCGTTTTCACCCGTGCAGACGATGTCGCCCGCGGCGAGCACGCCGCCGCAGACGTACAGGTCGGCCTGGCAGGGGAGCGAGACGTCAGGATAGTTGGTCACAACATAGGTGTAACGCGAGAGCGTCTGCCCGCAATAGCGTGTGAGGTCAAAGCCCTGCGAGCGCTGGAGGTCGTTGTAGCTCAAATACGGCTCTTCGAGCGTTTCGCCCAGCGTGACGCTCAGCGTTTCGATCGGCTGGTCGTTCACCTCCCAGCCGAGGGAGGCAAGATACGCAATGCGCTCTTCATTTGTTCCGGCGGCGATGACGGGCGGCGGAGACGAATGCCGGCACGCGCGCAGCGCCAGAAAGAGCGAGAGCAGCAGCGCGAAGATGAGCAGAATTTTTACAACGCGGCGTTTGGAGCACTTGGCGGTGATGATGAACATGAAGCGACCACACCCTTTCGATAAAAGCTATTCCACCGAAAGAAAAAGTATGCTACACTGATACTTCAGAATGCAGAAAGGCGGGAACCACCATGGCACAGCAGAGACTCGACAAGATCATCGCCTCGACCGGGCGCTATTCGCGCCGCGAGGTCAAGACCCTCGTGCGCGAGGGTCGCGTGCTCGTCGACGGGCGCATCGCGGCCAGCGCGGAGGACAAGTGCGACCCCTTGACCGCGCGCATCAGCGTGAACGGCGAAGAGCTTTTTTATCGCGAGCACACGTATGTGATGCTCCACAAGCCCGCGGGCGTGCTCTCGGCGACCGAGGACGGACGCGGGGAGACAGTGCTCGACCTGCTTGCGCCCGAGTATCGAAAGATCTGCCTGTTTCCCGTCGGGCGGCTCGATAAGGACACGGAGGGGCTGCTGCTTCTGACCGACGACGGCGCGCTCGCGCACGACCTGCTCGCGCCGAAAAAGCATGTCGACAAGGTCTACTTCGCCCGCACCGACGGCGCGCTCGACGACGCCGACTGTAAAGCCTTCGAGCAGGGCATCACGCTCGGCGACGGGCTCGAATGCCTTCCGGCAAAGCTTGAGATTTTAAAGAGCGACGCGCAGAGCGAGGCGCTCATCACCATCCACGAGGGCAAGTTCCACCAGATCAAGCGGATGCTGGCCTCGCGCGGAAAGCCGGTCATTTACTTAAAGCGGCTGAGCATGGGCTCACTCACGCTTGACGAGGGGCTTTCCAAGGGCGAATACCGCCTGCTCACGGCGGAAGAGATCAAAAACCTGCGGGAAAGTGGGCAATTTGCCCAAGGAAAAGCGGGCGCGGACAAGTAAGCGTTTGTCCTTCCTTTACGGAATGCCTAAAAAAGAAGAAAAAAATTGTTGAAAAGAGAAAAAAGTTCTTGCAATCGTCAGACGGAGAAAGTATAATAGTCCCATCAAGTTGGCAGAATGCACAAACTCCCTAATAAATCAAGGAGGCACGGAATATGTCCGGTAGGATTTTTCAGAACATCGTTTTACAGTTTAAGGAAACGACCGATACGGTCATTGGCGTGATCGACTCCGAGGGCACGGTCATCGCCTGCACCGACCTGCCGGAGATCGGCCAGCGCTGGCCGCATCTGGTGCAGCCCATCAATGAGGCCGAGGGTGCCTGCACCGCGCTCGAGGGCAAGACCTTCAAGGCGCTCGAGGGCTGGGGCGGTCAGTTCGACTTTGCGGCCTTCACCCGCGGCGAGGACGTGCTCAGCTCGACCGTCTGCAGCATGGCGACCGTCGCGCTCAACACCGTCAAGAGCTATTACGAGGAAAAGCACGACAAGACGTCGTTTGTCAAGAGCATCCTCTCCGACAACATTCTGTTAAGCGATATCTACGTCCGCGCCAAGGAGCTGCACGTCGAAGCCGAGCTCAACCGCGGCGTGTTCGTCATCCGCCGCACGGACGACAAGGCCGACGCCGTCCCCGTCGAGACTGTGCAGAACATCTTCCCCGACCGGCAGACGAGCTTTGTCCTTTCCATGGGCGAGGACGATGTGGTGCTCGTGCAGCAGCTTGGCGACAATGTGGAGATGAGCGACCTTGAAAAGACCGCCGCGCAGATCGAAGAGACGCTGCGCGTGAACGGTGAGAGCACCGTGGTCGTCGGTATCGGCACGGTGGCGACGCACCTGCGCGACCTCGCGAAGTCCTATAAGGAAGCGCAGATGGCGATCGAGGTCGGCAAGGTCTTCGACACTGAGAAGTACATCATCAGCTATGAAAACCTCGGCATCGGCCGCCTCATTTATCAGCTGCCGACGACACTGTGCGAAATGTTCCTGCAGGAGGTCTTCAAGAAGAACCCCATCGACGCGCTCGACAAGGAGACGCTCTTTACGATCAACAAGTTCTTCGAGAACAACCTCATCCTCTCCGAAACGGCGAGAAAGCTGTTCGTCCACAGAAATACGCTCGTCTACCGTCTCGAGAAGATCAAGAAGCTCACGGGCCTCGACCTGCGCGAGTTCGACGACGCCATCACCTTCAAGGTCGCGCTCATGGTCAAAAAGTACCTTGCCTCCCGCGGCATCGAAGCGTAAAGAAAAAGAATTTGACAAGGGCTGTCTTCGGACAGCCCTTGTTTTTTCGCCATTTTGCGGCAAAAAAGTTGAAAGTTTACATAATTACCTGTTGCCATCGCGGACTTGCCGCGCTATAATAAAGACTGAAAATTTGCGGGATCGAGTCAAAACCTGCTGGAAACTGAGGGAAGAGCATGATACGCCTGAGCGATGTAGTAAAGGAATACGAGAGCGGCACGACGGCCTTAAAGGGCATTTCGCTTCGCATCGAGGATGGGGAGTTCGTCTTTTTGGTCGGCCCGAGCGGCAGCGGCAAGTCGACGATCATCAAGCTGCTCACCGGCGAGATCGTGCCGACGTCCGGTCAGATCGCCGTCAACGGCTTCAGCCTGACGAACATTGCCGAGCGGCAGATCCCGCTGCTGCGCCGCTCCGTCGGCGTCATCTTCCAGGACTTCCGCCTGATCGAGAAGAAAACGGTCTACGAGAACCTGAGCTTCGCCATGCGCGCCGTCGGTTCTTCGCCGCGCGAGATCAAAAAGCGCATCCCCTATGTGCTTGAGCTCGTCGGACTTGAGGAAAAGACCGACCGTTATCCCAACGAGCTCTCCGGCGGCGAACAGCAGCGCGTGGCCATTGCGCGTGCGCTCATCAACAACCCCAGCACCATCATCGCCGACGAGCCGACGGGCAACCTGGACCCCGCGCGCTCGCTGGAGATCATGCGCCTGCTCGAGCGCATCAACCAGCTCGGCACGACGATGGTCGTCGTCACGCACGAGAAAGATCTTGTCAATCAGTTCAAAAAACGCGTCGTCACGCTCGAACAGGGCGTCATCACGAGCGATGGCGACGGCGTCGGCTATAATGCGAGGTAAGCTATGCGCAAACACGATTTTTCTTACTTTTTCGGCGAGGGCATGCGCAACATGTTCTCGCACGGATTCATGTCCTTTGCGGCCGTGGGCATTACGGTCGCCTGCCTTGTCGTCATGGGTACATTTTCGCTCGTGGCGTACAATGCGCAGGTGCAGCTCCAGCAGCTCGAGAGCGAGTATGAAATTCTCGCCTTCGTGGACGAGAGCTGCGACGATGCGCAGACCAAGGCCGTGGGCCGCGCCATCGAGCAGCGCGCCAACGTGAAGGAATGCGTCTTCATCAGCAAGGAAGAGGCGATGAAGTCCTTTGAGGCACGTTACGAGGGGGACAACATGTTCCAGAACCTTGACCCCGAGATTTTGCGCGACCGCTACGCTGTCTATGTTGACGATCTGAGCATTTCCGGCAAGACTGCGCAGGATATCCTCGACAATGTCGAAGGCGTTGCCAATGTCCGCGTGGACGAAGACATCGCGGGCGGCTTTATCACGCTGCGAAATGTTGCGGGCGTGGTGTGCATCGCGCTCATCGCGATTTTGCTGCTCGTTTCGATCTTCATCATCTCCAACACCATCAAGCTCACGACATTCGACCGCCGCGACGAGATCGCCATTATGAAGATGGTCGGCGCGACGAACGGCTTCATCCGCTGGCCGTTCGTGTACGAGGGCTTTATGATCGGCCTTCTCAGCGCGGTGCTTGGCTTTGGCTTGCAGTGGCTGCTGTATGAATCGGTCGCAAAGAGCCTTGCGATGTCCGACCGGCTGCAGCTTCTCACGATCGTCGACTTTACGTCGATCTGGCGGCCCGTGGCTGCGATCTTTGCCGCCGCCGGTATCCTGATCGGCGTGGGTGGCAGCCTGACGGCTATCCGCAAGTTCCTGCACGTGTGAGGGAGGCGGACGATGGGCAGAAAAAAGATCGCACGCATCCTCCTGGTGCTGGCCGTCTTCGCGTCGCTGACGCTGACGGAGCTGACGCCGCTTTCCCTGGTGCAGGACGCCTCCGCCGTCACGCAGGCGGATATCGACAAGCTCAAAGACGAGCTCAGCGGGATGAACTCGGAAAAGTCGCAGCTTGAAAAGGAGCTCAAGTCCATCCAGAACGACAAGAGCGCCGCGCTTGCGCAGAAAGAGAATATCGACAAGCAGATCAACTTGCTTCAGTCGGAGATCAAGGGCGTTGAGTCGCTCATCAGCGAGTATGAGACGCTGATCACGCAGACCGAGCAGGAGATCCGCGAGAACGAAGAGGAAGAGGCACGCCAGTACGAAAAGTTCTGCGAGCGTGTGCGCTCGATGGAAGAGCGTGGTACGGTGTCGTACTGGTCGGTGCTGTTCGACTCGGCGAGCTTTTCCGACTTGCTGAGCGCCATGGACTTCATCAGCGAGATCATGGACAGCGACCAGAAGGTCATCGACGATCTGCGTGCCCTGCGCGAGCAGATCGAGCAGAAGAAGGCCTCGCTCGAAACGTCCCTTGCCGAGCAGCAGAGCGCCAAGGAGACGCTCGTTGCCAAAAAGAGCGAGCTGAATACCCAGCGCGCTGAGGCGGAAAAGGTGCTTGCCGAGCTCAAGGCGAACGAAGCGCAGTACAAGCAGGTCCTTTCGGAAAAGGATGCCGCGATGGAGCGCCAGCAGGCGGAGATCGTGCGCCTTTCCCGTGAGCTTGCCGAAAAGAACGGCAACACCACCGTGAGCTATGGCGGCTACATCTGGCCGTGCTCGAGCAAGTATGTCACCTCGCCGCTCGGCGCACGTTATACGGGCATCGCGGGCGCGTCGAGGAATCACGCGGGCATCGACATCGGCCGCGTGGGCTACACGACGCAGGCCGTCGCCGCCAAGGCGGGCACGGTCATCATCTCGGCCTACAACAAGTACCGCGGCAACTATGTGGTCGTCAGCCACGGCAGCGGCAACACGACGACGTATCAGCATTTGTCATCCCGTTCGGTCAGCGTGGGCACGTATGTCGCGCAGGGTCAGGTCGTCGGCATCACCGGTACGACCGGCGTGAGCAGCGGCCCGCACCTGCACTTTGAGATCACCGAGAACGGACAGATCATCAACCCGCTCAAGTACCTCACGGACTATATCAAGGGTTGGTAAACCGCATAACGCACAAGCTCCCCGCCATATACTGGCGGGGAGCTTTTTTGCGGGGAGGGGTCATTTTGCAGGGATTGGTCTGCTATCGGGACACGGGGGAGAAAAACGGCGCGCGCACGCTCTGCGGCGTGCGCTTTGACGCGGCCTACGCATCGCGCGGCGAGGGAATGCTTGCTGCACTTTCGGCCAAGCGCGCAGCAAAATACCTGCAAAAGCGCCGTGTGAGTTATGCCGTGTTTCCCAAGGATTATCCATATGCGGAGGTATTTGCGCGCTGTGGTGTCCTGCCGCCGCCCGAAAAGCCGCTGCGCATGGCAAAGGCGGCGGAGATCATCCGCCGCGCGATAGCGCGGCTCGGCCTTGCGCCGGAGCGGGCACGTATCGCGCTGTGCGCACCCTCGCAGAGTGCGGCGCTCGAAGCGGCGGCGCGCGAGCTCTCTAAAGATGTGCGCTATCTTGCACTCTGCGCGCCGAATGGCGAGCGCCTTGCGCGCACGCTGCGCTGGGACTGCGGCGCGAGTGTCCATACATTGCAGACGGACGAGAGGATCGCCGCCGACCTGAGCGTCTGCTTCGACGATTTCCCGCTGCCCGACGGCCTTGTGCTGCCGCTGGGGAGCGGTGCGGTTTCTGTCGCCTATGGGACGGAAAACCTGGGCGATGCAGCGATGATCTGGAATGAAGATCAGCTCATCTGCGCACTCTACGCCTCGCTTGCGCGCCGCGCGGACGAAATTTGGGTAAAAGATGTGAAAATGCCGCCCGATGGGGGAGAAAACGCAAACTTACCTTGACAACACGGGGCAAAATCACTATAATTATTTCGCTAAAATGGTATTCGTGTGCGCGCCGCGCAATTTTGCGGGCGCGAAAGAAAGGAACGATCTCAATATGGCGAACATGAAAAAAGAGTACAAGATGAGCGCGGAGCGCAAGGAAGAGCTGCAAAAGGAGCTCACCTACCTCAAGACCGTGCGTGAAAAGGAAGTGGCGGACCTCATCAAAGAGGCGCGCGGCTTCGGCGACCTGAGCGAAAACAGCGAATATGATGAAGCGAAAAACGAGCAGGGCAAGCTGTACTCCCGTATTGCTGAGGTCGAGGAGATCCTGCTGCACACCGTCATCGTCGACGAAAACGACGCGGGCACGAACGGCATCAGCATCGGCTGCCGTGTGACCGTGCAGGATGTGAAGTCCGGCCGCGAGCTGCCCGAGTATAAGGTCGTCGGCTCGCAGGAGGCCGACCCCATGCACCGCGCCATCTCCGAGGATTCCCCCTTCGGCAAGGCGCTCATGGGCGCAAAAGAGGGCGATGAGGTCATGGTGGAGGCCCCTGTCGGCACCATCGTCTACCGCATCGTCAAGATCGAACGTTAAGCTGTATTATATAGAGTAGGAGTAAAGAAATATCATGGCTGAAGAAAATATCCAGACCAACGCTCCCGAGCAGGACCTCAGCGAGATCCTGAAGGTCCGCCGCGAAAAGCTCGCAGCGCTGCGCGCCGAGGGCCGCGATCCCTTCAAGGAGACGCGCTTCGACGTGACGCACCACGCTCAGGACATCAAGGACAACTTTGACGCGCTTGAGGGCAGCGAGGTCCGCGTCGCGGGCCGCCTGATGAGCAAACGCGGCATGGGCAAGGTCAGCTTTTGCGATCTGCAGGACAAGTCCGGCCGCATCCAGCTCTACGCCCGCAAGGACGAGATGGATGAGGAGGAGTACAACCGCTTCAAGAAGTACGACATCGGCGATATCGTCGGCGTCGAGGGCGAGGTGTTCCGCACCCAGCGCGGCGAGATGAGCGTGCGCGCCAAGAAGATCACGCTGCTCAGTAAGTCTCTGCGTCCCCTGCCGGAGAAGTACCACGGCCTGACCGATAAGGAAGCGCGCTACCGTCAGCGCTATGTGGACCTGATCATCAACCCCGAGTCCAAGCGCAACTTCGAAATTCGTTCGAAGTTTGTCGCGTATCTGCGCCGCTACCTCGACTCCATCGGCTTTATGGAGGTCGAGACGCCGGTTTTGAGCCCCATCGCGGGCGGCGCGAACGCGCGCCCCTTCATTACGCACCACAATACCCTCGATATCGACATGTACATGCGCATCGCCACCGAGCTGCACTTAAAGCGCCTGATCGTCGGCGGCATGGAGCGCGTGTACGAGGTCGGCCGCATCTTCCGCAACGAGGGTATGGACACCAAGCATAACCCCGAGTTCACCACCTGCGAGCTCTATCAGGCCTATACGAACCTCGACGGCATGATGGACATCCTCGAGGCCATCCTCTCCGGCGCCGCGAAGGAGATTCTCGGCACCTATCAGATCCAGTGGCTCGGCAAGGACATTGACCTGACCCCGTCGTGGAAGCGCGTCACGATGGCTGACGCCGTCAAGGAAGTGACCGGCGCGGACTTTATGGCGATCGAGGGCGACGCCGAGGCCGCCGTCGCGCTCGCCAAGAGCGTCGGCGTCGACATGGACGGCGTGGACAAGACCTGGGGCAACGCCCTGTACGAGACCTTCGACCAGAAGGTCGAGGAGACCCTCGTCCAGCCGACGTTCATCACCATGTACCCCGTCGAAGTGAGCCCGCTTGCCAAGCGCAGCCCGTCTGACCCGTACCTCACCGAGCGCTACGAGATGTTCGTCTGCGGCTGCGAGATGGGCAACGCTTTCACTGAGCTCAACGACCCGATGGATCAGTACGAGCGCTTCAAGGCGCAGGTCGAAAAGCGCGCCAACGGCGACGACGAGGCCGAGATGATGGACGAGGATTACGTCATGGCTCTCGAATACGGTCTGCCCCCGACGGGCGGCCTGGGCTTCGGCATCGACCGCTGCGCGATGATGCTCTGCGGTACCGACTCCATCCGCGACGTCATCCTCTTCCCGACGATGAAGCCGCTCGATATGCCCAAGAAGAGCGAAAAGGCTGAGGAGAAGGCTGAAGCGTCCGCTCCCGCCGCCGTGAAGGCCACCGGCGCGACCGGTTTTGTCAAGCCCAAGGGCGAGCACGCCGCCGAAGAGGTCGACAAGGTCGAGAGCGAGCCGATCTTCGAAGAGCAGGTCGACTTCGACACCTTTGCCAAGTCCGACTACCGCGCGGTCAAGATCAAGGAGTGCACCGCCGTGCCCAAGAGCAAGAAGCTCTTGAAGTTCGTCCTCGACGACGGTTCCGGCACCGACCGCGTCATCCTCTCCGGCATCCACGACTATTACGAGCCCGAGGATCTTGTCGGCAAGACCGCCATCGCCATCGTCAATCTGCCCCCGCGCAAGATGATGGGCATCGACTCCTGCGGTATGCTGATCTCCGCCGTCCACCACGTGGATGGCGAGGAGCGTCTCAACTTCCTGATGGTCGACGACGATATCCCCGCCGGCGCCAAGCTCTATTAAGATTCAAAAGTGCCTTTCCCGTTTGGAAAGGCACTTTTTTCACAATGCCATGTGATCTCATACGCAGTCTGCCGCCGATCATCCCGTCACACGCGCCTCACGGAGTAAGGCGCGGTTGCTGGATGAACCGAATCGCAGGGGTTCATGGCGAAGCCATGTACACCGCACTTACATTGCGCAGCGCGTGCAGCTCTTCAAGCTGCAATCTGCCAATGTCGGGGTCAAGGGGCAGTGCCCCTTGCGTTCTCTTGGGGGATCAAAAGGGGGCCATTCTCTCTCGTGAGAGAATGGCCCCCTTTTTCCGCGCCCCTGCACGGTGCAGGGATAGAAGCGCGCTATCGCGCTGCCTTTTATGATGTTCAGCAGAACTGCACTGGCTCAGTGGCCTCCTTGAGCCACTCCAGCTCATCCCCACTCAGATACGGCGAGATCGCCGCAAAGACCTTAGCGTGATAAGCATTCAAAAGCTCCACATCGCGCGACGAGAGCAGCGACGGATCAATCGCATCGCGGTCATACGGCACGAGCGTCAGCGGTTCGAGCGCAAGGAAGCGGCCGTACTCGTTGACCTCAGCCTCGCGTACAACGACGAGGTTTTCGATGCGCACGCCGAACTTGCCGGCAAGGTAAATGCCCGGCTCGTTCGAGAAGATCATGCCCTCTTCAATGACGCAGTGGCGCTTCTGGCGCTTCACGTCCCAGTGTACGCGCTCAGGGCCCTCGTGCACGCCGAGGACGAAGCCCACGCCGTGGCCCGTGCCGTGGTTGAAGTCGAGGCCCGCTTCCCACAGCGGCGTGCGGGCCAGCATGTCAAGGTTTTCGCCCATGCAGCCGTGCAGGAACTTGGCCGCGCCCAGCTGTATGTGTCCGCGCAGGACAAGCGTGTAGATGCGCTTTTCCTCGTCCGTGAGCGGCCCCAGCGCGATGGTGCGGGTGATGTCGGTCGTGCCCTCCAAATACTGCGCGCCCGTGTCGGCGAGGCAGAGGCCGCGCGGCTCCATGGGAATGTCGGTCTCCTCGGTCGGCTCGTAGTGGACGATCGCGCCGTGCGCGCCGTAGGCGAGGATGGGGTCGAAGCTCTGCTCAAGATAGTGCTCACCCTCGGCGCGAAGAGATTCGAGCTTTTTCGACGCGCTGAGCTCGGTGATCGGCTCTTTGCCGATCGTGTGCTTGAGCCAGTAGATGAAGCGCGTGACAGCCACGCCGTCCTTGATGTGGGCAAGGCGCTCGTTCTCCTGCTCCGCGGGCGTCTTCACCGCTTTCATCAGCTGAATGGGGCTCGTGCGGTCGAGGACTTCAGCGCTCTCCGGCACGCTTTGCAGAATGCGGTAGTTGGCGCGCTCACCGTCGAGCAGTACGCGGGTGCCCGTGGGCAGCGCCGCGACGAGGCGGTAGATGTCGTCATAGGGGGCGAGCGTTACGCCGTCAGATTTCAAATGTGCTTCGATCTCTGCGCTCACGGCCTCTCTCTGCACGCAGAGCGTGGCCGTGTCCTGCTCAAGCAGCAGATACGAGAGGAACACAGGTGTGAAGAGCACGTCGTTGCCGCGCAGGTTCAAAAGCCACGCGACTTCGTCGAGGGACGGGATGACGAACACGCTTGCGCCCATCTCCTTCATCTTGCCGCGCACCATTGCGAGCTTTTCCCTGCGCGTCAGGCCTGCATACTTTACGTCCAGCTCCCACACCGGCTCACACGAGAGCGCGGGGCGGTCCGCCCACACAAGGCCGACAAGGTCCTCGTCGCCCGCGAAGCGGATGTGCTTCTCGCGCGTCTTTTCGCCGATCGAACGGGCGAAGTCGTTGCTGATCGTGCGCGAGTCGAAGCCGATCCAGCCGTTTTCAGGAACGTGGTCGCGCAGGAACGCGGGGATCTCAGGCACGCCGGGCTGGCCCATGCGCATGAGCTCAATACCGCTGCCCTCTAACTGCTGCGAGGCCTGCAAAAAGTAGCGGCCATCCGTCCACAGTGCGGCGGCGTCCGGCAGCACGACGAGCGTACCGGCAGAGCCGGTGAAGCCGGAGAGAAATTCGCGCGCCTTGAAGTGCGCGCCGACATATTCGGATGCGTGAAAGTCATCGGTCACGACGACGTAGGCGTCCAAGTGGCGCTTTTTCATCTCCGCGCGCAAAAGTGCGAGCTTTTCGACAGGATTCATCACAAAATCACTCCAATTCTTTGTTACGATAACGATTGCCTCATTCGGCAAAGCTTTCCGTCAGCGTGACGAGCACGTTCGTCATGGCCTCAAGGCTGTCCGCGGGGATCCACTCGCGCACACCGTGGTAGTTGTAGCCGCCGGTGGAGAGGTTGGGGCAGGGCAGACCGTCCCAGGACAGGCGCGCGCCGTCCGTGCCGCCGCGGATGGGCACGCACTGCGGCTCGACACCGTTGGCGCGGAAGGCGTTTTCCGCGCGCTCGATGAGGTGGAAGTGGGGGAGGATCTTCTCCTTCATGTTGTAGTAGCTGTCATTGATCTGGGCCTCGGCTGTGCCGTTGCCGTAAATTTCGTCGAGGCGCGCGGCGCAGTCGGCGAAGAGCGCCTTTTTCTCTTCAAAGCGCTCGCGGTCGTGATCGCGGATGATATAGCGGAGCGTCGCCTCGGTCACGCTGCCGCTCATCTCGGTCAGGTGGAAAAAGCCCTCGTAGCCGTCGGTTTTCTCCGGAACTTCGTCCTCAGGCAGCATCGCGTGGAAGGTCATCGCTGCGGTCGCGGCGTTGATCATGACATTTTTGGCGCTGCCGGGGTGGACGCCGACGCCGTGCACTGTCAGAACGGCGGACGCGGCGTTGAAGTTTTCAAATTCGATCTCACCGAGCGGGCCGCCGTCCACGGTGTAGCCGTAGTCACAGCCGAGCTCCTGCACGTCGAGCCCGTCCACGCCGTTGCCGATCTCCTCGTCGGTCGTGAAGATGACGCGCACTTCGCCGTGTTTGACGTTTTTCTCAATCATCGTCTCGACCGCGGACATGATCTCGGCGACGCCGGCCTTGTCGTCCGCGCCGAGGAGCGTCGTGCCGTCGGTGACGATGAGCTCTTCGCCCACATGGCTTTCAAGGCCGGGGCAGAGCGCCTCGGTGAGGGAGACAGTGTCGTTGAGCTTCAGCTCGCCGCCCTCGTAGCGCACGAGGCGGGGCTTGACGTTTTCGCCCGAAGCGTCGGGAGCGGTGTCCATGTGCGCGATGAGCGCGATGACGGGCGCGTCCACGCCCTTGCTCGCGGGGAGCGTTGCGAGCACGTTGCCGCAGTCGTCCATGTGGACGTCCTCGAGCTTCAGCGCTTCAAGCTCCTGCATCAGCACGCGGCCAAGGTCCTTCTGCCGCTCCGTGGAGGGCGAGGTGCCGGTGAATTCGTCCGAGGTGGTGTAATAGGTCACATAGCGCAGAAAACGCGATTTGGCAGATTCCATTTTGGGGTACCTCCTTGCAGTCATGCTGCGTGATATTTCACGCTCAGTGTACCACAAAAGGGAGCGAACTGTAAAGCCGCGGCGCACCGATTCGCGCAAAAGTGAAACGGTGCAAAAGATTCTTTTGCTTGACAAAGGGCGGCAGTTGATAATATAGTGTGATACATATTAAATAAGAAACTGGGAGGGAAGAGGAAAAATGAACGTGGAAACCATCACGAGCCGGCAGAATCCGTTGATGACGCACCTGCGCAAGCTCGCTTCCTCCCGGTCTTACCGCAAAAAGAGCGGCGAATATCTCTGCGACGGGACAAAGCTCTTGGACGAAGCGCTCAAGTGGGGCGCGCCGGTCCAAACGGCGGTGTTCTCCGACGGTATGGAGATTCCAACGCTTCCCGATACCGTGCGCGCCGTGCGCGTGAGCGAAGACCTGATGCGCTCGGTGAGCCCGATGGAGACGCCGCAGGGCGCACTGTTTACGGTCGCGCTTCCCGAGACGAAGCTGCCCGAAACGCTTGCGGGTAAGCACTATCTCGTGCTGGACGGCGTGCAGGACCCCGGGAACGTGGGGACCGTCCTGCGCACGGCGGACGCGTTTGAGTGCGACGGCGTGTTCTTAGTCAACGCCTGCGCCGACCTCTTCAATCCCAAGACGGCGCGCGCCACGATGGGCGCGATCTTCCGGCGCGAGGCGTACAGCGTCACGCCGGAGGAGCTTTTCGCGCTGCTCAGTAAAAGCGGCGTCCCGCTCTACGGCACGGCGCTGCGCGAGGACACCGTGCCGCTGTCTGACGCGAACCTGTCCAAAGCCGCTGTCGCCATCGGCAGCGAGGGGCGCGGACTGTCGCAGCAAATGCTGGATGAGTGCGCCAAGACGCTCAAAATTCCCATGAGCCCGCGCTGCGAGTCGCTCAACGCGGCCATCGCGGCGACGGTCGTTCTGTGGGAGATGTATCGCTGAAACAAACAAGGAGGTGCTCTTCATGGCGGGCCTTAAATACTGGGTGTGGCTCTCGGAGGTCAAGGGACTGACAAACCGCTCAAAGCTTCTGCTGCTCGACTATTTCGGCACGCCGGAGAACGTCTACTATGCCGACGAGGACGAGTACCGCCTCGTCGAGGGCATCGAGCCGCGGCAGATCGCGCTGCTCGCGGAAAAATCGTTGGAAAACGCCGACCGTATCCTCGGCGCGTGTTCGCGGCTGGGGCTGCGGCTTCTCACGATGCAGGACGCGGACTATCCGATGCGCCTGCGCAATATCTTTGAGCCGCCGTGCCTGCTTTATGTCAAAGGCCAGCTCCCCGTTATCGACGAGGAGGTCGCTGTCGCCATGGTCGGCACGCGCAAGGCCTCGCCCTACGGCATCGAAGCGGCGGAGAAGATCGCCTACGGCCTGTGCAAGCAGGGCGCGGTCGTGATCTCCGGCGCGGCGGCGGGCGTGGACAGCGCATCTCACCGCGGCGCGCTGCGCGCGGGCGGAAAGACCATCGCCGTGCTCGGCAACGGGCTCGACGTCGTCTATCCGGCGGAGAATGAATGGCTTTACCGCGATATCGCGGCCTCGGGCGCGCTCATCAGCGAGTATCCGCCCGGGACGGCGGCCGAGGCGTGGCATTTTCCCGTGCGAAACCGCATCATCAGCGGCTTGAGCCTTGCGACCATCGTGGTCGAAGCGCCGGAAAAGAGCGGCGCGCTCATCACGGCAAATACAGCTCTCGAGCAGGGACGCGATGTTTTCGCCGTTCCCGGCCCGATCGACGCGCCACTCAGCCGCGGCTGCAACCGTTTGATCGCGGACGGCGCGGCGGGCCTCATCACCGACAGCTGGGATGTGCTGCGCGAGTACGAGGCCATCTATCCGCATAAAATACTCGGCGAGCGCGTGGAGCTTCCGCGTACGCTCGGCTATCAGGCGCGCGAGGAGCAAGCGCGCGCCAAGCAGGCCGCGGCGGAGGAAGTGCCGTCGTTGCCGACACTGAACCTGAAAACCAACGACGCGGGGCTGACCGACGACCAGATCGCCATTCTGCGCACACTGAAAGACGGCGCGCTGCAGGTGGATGACCTGATCGAAAAGACGCAGATCCCCACGCGCCGTGTTCTTTCCGCGCTGACGATGATGGAGCTTGAGGGCTACGTCGAGCAGGGCAGCGGCAAGCATTTTTCTTTGACTGTCACACTACTGGAGGAATAACATTCATGGCAAAAAAGCATCTGGTGATCGTCGAGTCTCCGGCAAAGGCGAAAACCATTGGAAAATATCTCGGCAAAGACTACGAGGTCAAGGCCAGCATGGGCCATTTGCGCGACCTGCCGAAAAGCAAGCTGGGCGTTGATATCGAGCACGACTTCGAGCCTGTCTATCAGCCCATCCGCGGAAAAGAGGAGCTCATCAGCGAGCTCAAAAAGGCCGCCAAGAGCAGCGACACCGTGTATCTTGCAACGGACCCGGACCGCGAGGGCGAAGCCATCTCGTGGCACTTAAAAGCGCTTTTGAATCTGGACGATGAAAAGGCCAAGCGCGTGACTTTCAACGAGATCACGAAAAAGGTCGTCTCCGAGAGCATCAAGGAGCCGCGCGCCATCGATCAGGATCTGGTCGACGCGCAGCAGGCGCGCCGCGTGCTCGACCGCATCGTGGGCTATCAGCTGAGCCCGCTTCTGTGGAAGAAGGTCCGCCGCGGCCTCTCCGCGGGCCGCGTGCAGTCCGTCGCTGTGCGCATGGTCGACGACCGCGAAAAGGAAATTCAGGCCTTCGAGGCGCAGGAATACTGGACACTTGACGCCGACCTCACCGACGAGGCGACGCACAAGACCTTTGAGGCGCACTATTACGGCAAGGACGGTAAAAAGGTCGAGCCGGCCTCCGGCGAGCAGGTGGACGGCATCATTGCCGACATCGGCGACAAGTCCTTTACTGTGACGAACATCAAGCGCACGGACAAGCAGCGCTCCCCGTCGCTGCCGTTCACCACTTCCACCTTACAGCAGGAGGCCTCGCGCAAGCTCAACATGACGCCGCGCCGCACCATGGCCATCGCCCAGCAGCTCTATGAGGGCGTGGACATCACGGGCGAGGGCACGGTGGGTCTCATCACCTACATGCGTACCGACTCGCTGCGCATCTCCGAAGAGGCCATCGCCGCAGCGAAGACGTTTATTTTAGGACGCTACGGGCAGAGCTACTATCCCAAGACCGCCCGCCACTACAAGGCCAAGGCCGGCGCGCAGGACGCGCACGAGGCCATCCGTCCCTCGAACGTCAACCTGACGCCCGAGCAGGTCAAGGGCGACCTGACGGGTGAGCAGTACCGCCTGTACCGCCTGATCTGGAGCCGCTTTTTGGCCTCCCAGATGGCGAACGCTGTGTACGACAGTGTGAGCGCGCAGATCATGGCGGGCGGACACGAGTTCCACGCGAGTGCCAGCAACTTGAAATTCTCCGGCTACACCGCCGTTTACGAGGAATCCCGCGACGACGACAGCAAGGAGGAAAAGGAGGGCACGCTGCCGCCGCTCGTCGAGGGGCAGGGCTTGACGCTCGAGGCATATACGCCGCTCCAGCACTTCACTCAGCCGCCCGCGCGCTACACGGACGCGACGCTCATCCGCGCGATGGAGCAGAACGGCATCGGCCGCCCGTCGACCTACGCGCCGACGGTCTCGACGATCTTAGACCGCGAATACGTCATCAAGGACGGAAAATACCTGCGTCCTACGCCGCTCGGCGAGGTGGTGACGGGCCTGATGGAAGAGCGCTTCCCCGACATTGTGGACATGAAGTTCACCGCCCGTATGGAGGAAAAGCTCGATACCGTCGAAGAGGGCAAGACCGCGTGGAAGGACGTCATCCGCGACTTTTACGGCGGCTTTGAGCGCGACCTTGAAAACGCCGAGAAGGCGCTTGAGGGCGTGAGACTCAAGGTCCCCGATGAGGTCAGCGAGGAGAAGTGCGACGTCTGCGGCCGCAACATGGTCATCAAGAGCGGGCGCTTTGGCCGCTTCCTTGCCTGCCCGGGCTATCCCGAGTGCACCTTCACCAAGCCCCTTGTCATCGCGATGGACGGCCGCTGCCCCAAGTGCGGCGGGCGCATGATGAAGCGCACCGGCGTGAGCAAGAAGACGAACAAGCAGTACACGTATTATGCCTGCGAATTTGCCACGAGCAGCGACCCGGAGAAGAAGTGTGACTTCATGACCTGGGACGTGCCGACGAAGAACGACTGCCCCGAGTGCGGACAGACGATGTTCAAAAAGGCGGGCAAGGGCTTCAAGCGCCCGTACTGTATCAACCCCGCGTGTTCGCGCTTTGTGCCGGAAGACCAGCGCGGCTATGTGAAAAAGAAGACCACCGAGACCGCGGAAGAGGGCGCGGAAGCCGCCGAGGCGGCGGAGACCGCGGAAAAGAAGACCGCCGCCAGGAAGACGACGGCTAAGAAGAGCACCACCACAAAGAAAACGAGCACAAAAGCGGCGAGCACCAAGAAGACCGCGACGAAGACCGCCGCAGCGAAGAAAACGACAAAGAGGGCCGCAGCCGAGGATGGTGCAGAAAAGCCCGCAAAAAAGACGGCGGCAAAGAAGACCGCGACCACGAAAAAGGCGGCCGCTAAGAAGACGACCACCAAGTCCGCGGCCAAAAAGACCGCGGAGAAAGAAGAGAACTGATGCAAGTAACTGTGATCGGCGCCGGCCTTGCCGGCTGCGAGGCTGCCTGGCAGCTCGCGCAGCGCGGCATCGCCGTGACGCTGCATGAAATGAAACCCGAAAAGACCACCCCCGCGCACCACACGGCGGATTTTGCCGAGCTTTGCTGCTCGAATTCGCTGCGCTCGGACCAGATCGAAAACGCGGTCGGCCTTCTCAAAGAGGAGCTGCGCCGCCTCGATTCGCTGATCCTTGCCTGCGCGGACGCGACGCGCGTGGAGGCGGGCGGCGCGCTGGCGGTCGACCGCTACGGCTTTTCAAAGCTCGTGACAGAGAAGATCCGTTCGCATCCCAATATCACGGTTGTCCCCGGCGAGGTGACGGCCATCCCCGAGGGGAACGTCATCATCGCCTCGGGCCCCTTGACGAGCGACGCGCTCGCCGCCGCCATCGCCGAAAAGATCGGCGACGGGCACACGCTGAACTTTTTCGATGCCGCCGCGCCGCTCGTGACGTTTGAGAGCGTCGACATGGATTCGGCGTTTTTCGCCTCGCGCTACGACAAGGGGACGGCGGACTACATCAACTGCCCGATGACGGAGGAGGAGTACGATGCCTTCTGGCAGGCGCTCACGACCGCCGAGGAAGCGAGCGTACACGGCTTTGAGGATAAAAACGTCTTCGAGGGCTGCATGCCCGTCGAGGTCATGGCGCGCCGCGGACACGACACGCTCTGCTATGGCCCCCTCAAGCCGCGCGGTCTGCGAGACCCGAAGACGGGGAAAGAACCCTATGCCGTCGTCCAGCTGCGGCGCGACAACGCGCAGGGCAGCGTCTATAACCTTGTCGGCTTCCAGACGCATCTGCGCTTTCCCGAGCAGAAGCGCGTGTTTTCGATGATCCCCGCGCTGCATGATGCGGAGTTTGTGCGCTACGGTGTGATGCACCGCAACACCTATCTCCGCTCGCCGGGGATGCTGGACCGCTACTATCGCCTGATCGCGGATGACCGCATCGCCTTTGCCGGGCAGATGACCGGCGTGGAGGGCTACATCGAGTCTGCGGCTTCGGGCTTTCTGGCGGGCATCGAGATGGCAAGAAGACTCGAAGGCAAACCGCCCGTCGATTTCCCGCGCGAGACGGCCATCGGGGCGCTGGGGCTTTACATCAGCGATACGACGGTCTCGGACTTTCAGCCGATGAACGTGAACTTTGGTATCATGCCGCCGCTGGGCTACCGCATCAAGGGCGGCAAGCGCGTGAAAAATGCGCAGCTCGCCGCGCGCTCGCTTGAAAAGATCGACGCGATGCGCGAGGACGTGCTGAGTGACAGGAAAGGAGAGTGACCCCATGAAGATCATCGTCGACGCCATGGGCGGCGATTTCGCCCCGCTCGCGCCCGTCAAGGGCGCGCTGATGGCGCAGGAGAAGTACGGCGTGGACATCGTCCTGACCGGAAAAACGGAAGAGATCTTGAAGGCCCTGCAGCAGTGCGGCTGCAAGGAGCTCCCCAAGGGCATGGAGATCGCCAACGCCACCGAGGTGGTCGAGATCTGCGACGATCCGGCCACGGCCTTTAAGCACAAGAAGGATTCGTCCCTCACCGTGGGGCTCAATATGCTCCATGCCGGCGACGCGGACGGCTTTGTCAGCGCGGGCAGCACGGGCGCGCTCCTTGCGGGCGCGACGCTCGTTGTCAAGCGCATCCGCGGTCTGCGCCGCGCGGCGCTCGCGCCGACCATCCCGACGGCCAAGGGCAAGGCGGTGCTCATCGACTGCGGCGCGAACGCCGAGTGCACGGTTGAATACCTGCTGCAATTTGCGTATCTTGGCAGCTACTACGCGCAGAAAGTGCTCGGCGTCGAAAATCCGCGCATCGGTCTTTTGAACATCGGCGCGGAGGAGAGCAAGGGCGACACGCTGCGCCGCGAAACGTATCAGAAGCTCAAGGAAGCGGGCGAGGCGGGACATCTCAACTTCACCGGCAACATTGAGGCCAAGGAAGCGATGCTCGGTGAGTGCGACGTCATCGTCGCCGACGGTTACAGCGGCAACATCATGCTCAAGAGCATCGAGGGCACGGGCAAGCTTCTTTCCATCAAATTGAAGGAAATGCTGATGCACAGCACCGGCACGAAGCTGGCGGCGCTGCTGCTCAAGGGACAGCTCGGCGATTTCAAGAAAATGCTCGACGCGAACGAGGTCGGCGGTACGGCGCTGCTCGGCATCTCGAAGCCGGTCGTCAAGGCGCACGGCAGCGCGAGTGAGGTCGGTATCTGCAATGCGGTCCGTCAGGCGATGGAGGTCGCGCGCAGCGGTATCATCGACGACATCGCGCAAAATATCGACAAGATGCGTATTGAACAGAAGGCAGAATAACGCGAATGCCAAAAAGCGGCAAAATGGGTATTGACAGTACAGTACCTTTGCCGTATCATTTGGAAGAACCAAAACCGTGAGAGGAAGTATAAGACTTATGAGCCCCGAAGAAATTTTCAAAACGATGCAGAAGCTGATCGTCGAGCAGTTCGCGCTCGACCCCGATGAGGTCACGATGGACAGCTCTTTTGAGGAAGATCTTGGCGCCGACTCCGTGGATCTTGTCGAACTGGTGATGGCCATGGAGGAAGAGTTTGAGCTCGATGAGATCCCCGAGGAGGAGCTCACCTCGCTCAAGACGGTGGGCGACTGCGTGCGCTACCTGAGCACGAAGCTCGGTTAAGAAGAAAAAAGCCGCCCCGCTTTGCGCGGGGCGTCCTTTTATCAGGAGGAAACACCATGCAGGCCTTAGAAGAAAAGCTGCAATATCATTTCAAAAATCTGGCGCTGCTCGAAGAGGCGCTGCGCCACAGCTCGTATGCCAACGAGCACCGCGGCGCAAACTTTTTCAGCAACGAGCGCCTGGAATTCCTGGGTGACAGCGTACTCGGCTTTGTGACGGCGGAGTATCTGTTTGCCAAGCATCCTACCGCGCCGGAGGGGGAGCTGACGCGCATCCGCGCGCTGCTCGTGTGCGAGGACAGCCTGCACGAGGTCGCGCAGCGCCTGGAGCTTGGAAAATACTTAAAGCTCGGCAACGGCGAGGAGAGCTGCGGCGGCCGCACGCGTCCGTCTATCCTGGCCGACGCGACCGAGGCGGTGTTTGCCGCGGTGTATCTTGACGGCGGCATCAGCGCGGCCAGCGCGCTCATCCACCGCGTGTTGCTCGATACCGAGCGCGAGGAGGTCGCCGAGGAAAAGCGTCGCGACTACAAGACCATTTTGCAGGAATTCGTGCAGCGCACGCCGAACCAGACGCTCTCCTACCGCCTGTTTGGTGAGAGCGGCCCCGACCATGACAAGACGTTCTATTTTGAAGTGCTGCTCAACGGCGGCGCTGTGGGCAAGGGCGCGGGCCGCAGCAAGAAGGAAGCCGAGCAGATGGCCGCAAAAGACGCGCTCGAAAAACTGACGGACCAGCGCTGAAAAGATGATCACCGACTGCTTTGACGATAAGACTGAACCCGTCATCAGCCTGCGGGACTTTTACGGCGAGCAGAAGCACCTTGTCGAAACGTGCCTGATCCTGTTTTCGCAGAAGATCTATCAGCATCTGCTGGACACCTTTCCCAGTGAAAAGATCGGCCTGATCGGTGCGTGCAACGGGAACATTCCCATTTACCGCATGAATTACAAGGGAAAGGACATCGCGTTTTACCTCTCGGGCATCGGCTCGGCGATTGCCGCACGGAGTGCTATGAGGCGAGCTGGATCGTCGGTGCGTCGAAGTTCGTGATGTTCGGTTCCTGCGGGAGCTTGAATCGGGAGGTGACGAGGGGCAAATTCATCGTCCCGACGGAGAGTTACCGCGGCGAGGGCTGCTCGTACTATTTCGCTGCGCCGTCCGACTACATCACGGTCGAGAACGCGCGGAAGCTCTCGGCCATCTTTACCGAGCTGGGCGTCCCACACGTGACGGGGCGGGTTTGGACGACAGACGCCATGATCCGCGAGACCGCGGGCCTCGTCGCGCAGCGAAGAAGCGAGGGTTGTCTCGCCGTGGAGATGGAGCTCGCCGGTGTGCAGGCGGTGTGCAGTTTTTACGGCTTATCGCTCTATAACTTCCTCGAGGCGGGCGACGTGCTGGAGGAGAGCGGCTACGATGTCGCCAATCTTCGCGGCGCGAACCACGACCTTGGCAAGCTCTATATCGCGCTGGAAACGGCGCTGCGCATCTGAATAGAATCGAAAACGCCATGACGAAAGTCACGGCGTTTCTTTTTTGCTGTTTTTCTTCTTTTCAAAGAGGATCGACAGCCCCGCGTAGAGCAGGAACAGCCCGAACGGCTTGCGGAAGACGCTGCTGTCGACCATTGTCGTCAAAAACGCGGCGGCGAGCGCACAGAGCGTGCCGGTCGGGATGGCCGCGCACAGGACGGCTTTGTCGAGATATCCGTTTTTGCGATGCGCGAAGAGCGAGATGCCCGCGGTTGGCAGAAAATAGAGCAGGTTGATGGCCTGCGCTGTGCGCTGCTCCACGCCGAAAAAGAGCGTCATGCATAAAAGAAGCAGTGTCCCGCCGCCGACGCCCCAGGACGAGAGGATTCCCGTCAAAAGCCCGCAGAGCGCGGGAAAGAGCCAGTCCGTCACAGAAGGTACCTCACCGCGCCATAGAGCAGAAACAGCGCGAAAATGCGCTTGAGCCATGTGTTCGGCACGTCCTTGAAGAGCCTGCCGCCGATCCATCCGCCTGCAAGCCCGCCGACAAGGTAGGGGAGCGCCTCTCCGAGCGGCAGCGCGCCGCGGAACGCGTACACGAACACCGACACAAGGCAGAACGGGAAGATGACGGCCACACAGGTCGCGAGTGCCGTCTTGTCGGAGAGCTTTGCCCACGAGCGCAGCAAAAAGACGAGCGGAATGCCGCCGCCTCCGCCGAATAAGCCGTTCACCGTGCCTGCGAGCGCGCCACAGACGCGGTATTTGCCCTTTTCCGTCATGCTGTCACCGCCTTTTTCGATGCTATGTAGCGGCCGCCTTAAGGGGCGGCTGCAAAAATTACTGTTTCTTGAAGCTCTGGCAGTCGGTGCACTGGTCCATGGTGGGGTTGGCCTCGTGCGTGCCGACCTGGATGGCGTTCAGACCGCAGTACTGGGCGTCCTTGCAGTGGTTGGCGCAGTTGGTCACGGCGCAGCGAATAGAGGTGTTGGGCGTGCAGGAGCAGCCGTTATTGGTATGATCGGTCATAGATTTGTCCTCCCAAAAAATTGTTTTGGCGTTTGCCGCGCTTAGTTTGCGCGCATTTTTGCCCGCTATGCAAAAGGAAGAACATTCCAATAAAAAACGTCCGGCTGATATATTCAGCCGGACGTTTTTTCACTTGTTATTTTAGAAGCTCGTCGATCGCGCGGTAAAGCTCGGAGAGCGTCTCCTCGTCATTTTGCTGGATGGCGGCGGTGACGCAGGTCTCCATGTGGTTGCGCAAAATCTGGCGGCTGGTCGAGCGGATGGCGGACTCCACCGCGGCGAGCTGGATCAGCACCTCGGAGCAGTCACGGTCGTCCTCCACCATCTTTTTGATGGATTCGAGGTGCCCGATGGCGCGCGCAAGGCGGTTGCTGATCTTTTTCGTCTGCTCGGGGTCATGGACATGCCCGTGCATATGGGAGTGCCCGTGGCTGTGCTCATGGACGTGTTCGTGCTCGATCATGGCATTCTCCTTTAGAACTTCAGCGCGCCGACGCTTGCTTCCACGGTTCGGATATACGCGCGGTCGATGATCTGCTGGGCGACGGCCTCGAGATATGGCGTGAGGGGCATGTCGTTGTCCATCTCGGGCACCTTGCTGCGGAGCAGGTCGTAGATAGCCTGCGTGCCCTTGGCGCAGCGCTTATCCTCATAGCAGTCGAGCGCCTGACCGTCGCAGATGAGCTCGGCGGCGAGGATATACTTGGCGAGGTGCATCGAGTCATAGGCCTTCTTGGCGGCGTTGTAGCCCATGTTGACATAGTCCTCCTGGTTGGCGCAGGTGGTCAGGTTGTCGACCACGGCAGGGTGCGCAAGGATGCGCAGTTCACCCTGAAGGCCCGCGGAGGCGTACTGGATCATCATAAGGCCGTTGTTGAAGTCAGCGTTCTTGTTGAGGAACGCCGGCAGCTCGCTCACCAAGCTGTTGAGCAGGCGGTCGATGCGGCTGTTGCTCATTTTGCACAGATCCGTGATCGCGATGCAGAGGTTGTCGGACGCCATACCGGCATAGGTACCGTCGGCGTTGCAGCCCATCAGCGCGACTGCGCCGCCGTCCTCTTCATCGAAGATGAGCGGGTTGTCGACGGACGAGTTGAGCTCGATAGCGAGCGTCGCCTGCGCGTCCTTGATGGCCTTTTTGACCGGGCCGTGGAGCTGCGGCATGCAGCGGATGGACAGCGCGTCCTGCACGCGGTGGCCACGGTAGCGCTCAAGCATGGGGCTGTCCTTCAAAATGGCGCGGATGTTGGCCGCGGTGTTGATCTGGTCGGGGTGCGGGCGCACGGCCATCAGGCGCTCATCCATAGCCATCAGCGTACCCTTGAGCACCTCGAGCGTGAAAGAGCCCGCAATGTCTGCCGTCAAGCTGAGCGTCTGCGCATCGTAGATCGCAAGCGACGCGAACGCGGTGACGGACGTGGTGCCGGAGAGCAGGATGAGGCCCTCCTTGGAAGAGAGCACCACGGGCTTGAGGCCCGCGCGCTTGAGCGCCTCTGCGCCGTCAAGCGTTTCACCCTGATAGGTGGCCTTGCCCTCGCCGATCATCACCATGCCGATGTGGCCCTCGAGCGTCAGATAGCCGACGGAGCCATGACCGGGGACGATGGGGCTGATGCCCGCGTTGAGCATGTCGCGGATCAGCGCGAGCGTTTCAAGACGGATGCCCGTATGGCCGGAGCCGAAGTGGCAGAGCATGACAAACATCATTGCGCGCGTGCACTCCTCGGCGATGGGCTCGCCGACGGCGCAGGTGTGGGCGTAGATGTTGTTGCGCTGGATCATTTCGCGGTCCTTTTCGGGGATGAACTTCTTCCAGTTGTCGCCAAGGCCCGTGGTCAGGCCATAGATGGCCTTGCCTTCGTGGCTGAAGCGGTCGACATGGGCGCGGCAGTGGTTGACGCGCTCTTCATATTCTTTGGAAAACGCGACCTTCGCGCCAAAGCGCGCGACACTGACGAGGTCGTTGATGGTGGCGGTGCCGCCAAGCGTAACAGTGTTCATATCGGATCGTACCTCTTGAATGTGGGTTTCGCTCTCTTACAGGGAGCTGTCGGTCTTGTAGCCATCGGCCTCGATGGCGATGTAGCGCACCTTTTTGCCCATCTCCATCTCGCCGTAGAACGCGACGTAGTACGGGCGGTAGAAGGGACGGTAGGATGCGACCTCCATCGAGGTGATGATGTGGCCCGAGTGGCGGCGCATGATGCGCATGGCGACACGCTTGGCCTGGGCGATGATCTTCTCTTTGTCGAAGGTGGAATCCTGGCACATGTCAGGATCGAGGTCGGCTTCGTAAAGCGGCAACGGCTGCTCGTGGTAGCTCGCGGTGCAGCGCGTGCCCTCGACGATCATGCAGATCTTCTGCGAGTTGCCGCCCATCTGGCCCTTGCGGGTGAAAAAGCGCTCCACAAGGCCGGGCTTGAAATAGGCGTCGAACACGACTTCAAAGCTCTGCAAATAGAGCTGCTTCATCGTGATCTTGCCGCCGCCGTACATGGCCTTGCCGATCAGGTTGCCGCCGCCGCGGGCCTTGACGAAGGCTTCAGAGTCGGTCATTTTCTTTTGGGTGATTAAAACGTCCACTGTGCGGGAACCTCCTTGAAACGGAATGGGAGAGTAAAAAAAGCAAATACGAGAAAGACAGATTCCGTGGGGGAATCAGCCTACCTTTTCATCATACGCCAACGCTGGGGGAATGACAAGCCGCTTTTTTGCGAAAGAAACAGCCGCTTGCCGGTTCATGCCACTTTTGTGCATAACGCAGAAACGCTTGACCGTTTGGCATGAAAAAATTATACTAAGTTACCGTTGAAAAAAGCGTTGAATCCGTTGGGCGGCCGCATGGCGAAGCGGGCGGCGATGCGCTGCGGATTCAACGATAATTCGTCGGCGAAGCATTATGATAAAATAAGAATGCTTCATAGCATCGTTGTATCATTGCTGTGGAGGGCGGAGGATAGCGCCCCCGAAAAGGCAATGCAGATAAAATAAGAAATCAGGCAAGCAATAAAAAGAGGAGATAGCAATATGTCTTTACTGACCAGCAAGCTGAGCGACGAGAATCGCAAGAAAGCGCACGAGCTTTTTGGAGTGCCCGAGCAGTTCGACGAAGTGGCCGACCTGATGGTGCACGAGGAGGAATGGCAGGTCATTCTTCTGATGGGCAAGGAGCCCATGACGGAAAAAGAACTGCGTAAGCTCATGGAGAAGAACCGCCTGGCCGCGTCGCCCTACGTGCTCATCAACCGCATGTACTCCCGCAACGTACTCAACAAGGTCACGGATGCGGACGAGCCGACCTGGAAGATCAGCGACTTCTACAGCCGCTATTCCTACTATGCGCAATTTGAGTACTATGAGTTCGGCTGTCTGCCGAGAGAGCTCATCGAGGCGCTCTACGACTGGCAGACAGAGATTTATCAGTCGATCTATCTGCCGCAAGTGAAGGCCAAGGTCGCCGGTGAGGGTGTCTATGTCCACAACCAGACGTATCTGACGCTCGAGGAGTTCGATAAGATCATCGACGGGCATCACGGCAGCATCCATCTTGTGCCCTGCAACTGCAAGAGCCAGAAGTATTTCCACGACCGCAAGCTCAATGTGTGCGTCAACATGAACGACGGGCCGAACAGCGCGGTCGACCGCGGCATGGGCGAGCCCATCAGCCCTGAGGACATGAAAAAGAAGGTGCGCGAGTTCAACGCCAGCGGACTCATGCAGAACGGCGAGGACGGCTTCATCTGCAACTGCGACGGTCTGTGCTGCTTCCCGATGCAGATGGCCTATAAGGCCGGCTCACGCCTGATCTATCCCGAATCCAACTGGAAGATTGACTGGCACGAGGACGAGTGCGTCAACTGCGGCAAGTGCACGAAGATTTGCAACTTCGGTGCGTTCTACAAGGACGACAACCGCAAGGTGCACTACGATGTGGACAAGTGCTGGGGCTGCACCATCTGCGCGCCCAACTGCCCGAAGCACGCTATCCACCTGCTGCCGAGAGAGCAGAAGGCCTGAGAGAAGCACTAAGGCACTACGCAATAGCATTTTGGCCGGACGGTACCCTAAAAGTGGCCGCCCGGCCTTTTTCTTGCTTTGCGCGAGAAATGGAGAGAGGAAGTCAGCACCATGGCACTTATCAAAGTTCTGATCATCTTTGTGGTGATCCTCGCCCTGCTCAACAAACGCCTGCCCCTTTATCTTGCGATGATTTTTGGTTCACTCCTGATGATCGTGATGTTCCGTCTGCCGATCGCCACGGCGGGGCAGACGGCGCTGCGCACGCTCACGGGCTGGGACGTCTGGTCAGTGAACCTTGCGATGTACGTGATCTCGGTGCTCGTCTACGAGCTTGACCTGCGCCATCGGTTCGAGGATGCACAGCGGGCGATGAATGGACTAATGTGCGACCCGAGGCTCAACACGTCGCTTGCCTGCATGTTCATCGGCCTGATGCAGGGCCCCGCCACCGTGACGATCTGCGGCGGCATGGTGGACACGATGGCGGGCGACCACCTCAAAAACGATGAAAAGGCGGCGGTCGCCACGTACCTCCGCCACATTCCCGAGGCTATGGTGCCGACGTTCACGGGCGTTATCGTGGCGTGCAGCATCAGCGGCATTTCCATTTCATCCTTTTTCGTATGGATGATCCCGATGGCATTGCTGACGCTTCTGGCAATTTACCTTGTCTATCTGCGCCGCGTGCCGCGCACAGTCGGCGAGACGGGACGCAGCAAAAAAGAGTGTGTGCGTCTGCTTTTGCGGAGCCTGTGGTCGCTGCTGCTGGCGATCGCGGTGATCATCGTGTTCTCGCTGCCGACGTGGGCCGTCGTGGCGGTCATCGCGGCCGTCAACGCGCTGGTCGAAAAATTCTCCGCGCAGGAGGTGCGCGATGCGCTCGTCAAGGGCTTTGACCTAAAGTCGCTGCTCGGTATTATGATGACGTATGTCTTCAAGGACCTTTTGATCCTTGGCGGCGTGATCGACGTGCTGCCGACGTATTTCGAGCATCTGCCCATTCCGTCGTTTCTGGTGCTCGTGATCCTGTACGCGTTCGGCACGCTGGTCGCGGGATCGAGCGCCGCGGCCGCGGCCTTTATCCCGCTGGCCTACACCATGATCCCGAACGGCGGCGCGTTTTTGCTGGCGCTGCTGATGAGCGTCAGCTTCGCCTCGAGTCAGCTGAGCCCCACGCACATCTGCACGGCGATCATCTCAGACTATTTCGGCGTCACATTTTTCGCCACGGTCAAAAAGCTCCTGCCGCTGTTTCTGCTCACCGTTCTCATCGCCTGCGGCTATTACATGCTGCTGACGGCGGTATTCTGAAGAAAACAAACAATGCCTGTGCCAAGCAGCACAGGCATTGATCGATTTGCTGTAAAGGGAAAATCAAAGGGAAAACAGAGCAAAAAATGCAGACCCTTTCCCCTAAACGGAGATTTCTGGCGATTTTCAGAGAAAACCGGTATTTGAAAAACACAAAAATGCGACTAATTTAATATAAAAAGTTAGGATTTCAAACATTTCTGTTTGAAATCCTAACTTCTGGAGGTGACACCCAGATTTGAACTGGGGAATGAGGGTTTTGCAGACCCTTGCCTTACCACTTGGCTATGTCACCGTATGGAAAAAGGAGCAAAATGTTTGCTCCTTTTTCATTTGTGGAGCGGGCGACGAGGCTCGAACTCGCTACCTCCACCTTGGCAAGGTGGCGCTCTACCAGATGAGCTACGCCCGCAAATGGTGCCTCAGGCCAGAATCGAACTGGCGACACGCGGATTTTCAGTCCGCTGCTCTACCAACTGAGCTACCGAGGCATATCAAGCCGCTATTGCAGCCTGATGAATGGCGACCAGGAAGGGGTTCGAACCCTCGACCTCCGGCGTGACAGGCCGGCGTTCTAACCAGCTGAACTACCTGGCCGAATTTATGGTGGGAACAACAGGGCTCGAACCTGTGACCCTCTGCTTGTAAGGCAGATGCTCTCCCAGCTGAGCTATGCTCCCCACTCGAAATAATCGCTTCGGCGAACGACAAGGGTTATTATACAGAATAACCCCTGCCGTGTCAACCTTATTTTTTGATTTTTTCAAAAAACTTTTTGAAAAGGGAAATGCATTACTTTCCCTGCTTTTTCAGATCGGCGATCATGGCGGTCAGATCCTCTTTGGTAAAGTTCTGCACCCTGTCACAGAACTGGCAGGTGAGTTCAGCAGAGCCCTGCTCGTCCACGATCTTTTCAAGCTCCTTTGACCCCAGCGACAGCAGCGCGCGCTCCGTGCGCTCGCGCGAGCAGTAGCAGCGGTATTCGATCGGATCGACGGAGAGGATCTCCATGTCAAAATCAGACAGCACCGTTTTGAGCAGCACCGCTGGATCAGAATTCTCCTTTAAGAGATTCGTCACGCTGGGAGCTGCGTAGATGCCGCCCTCGACCTTGGTGATGACGTCCTCACCCGCGCCGGGGAGAAGCTGGATGAGATAGCCGCCCGCGGTGAGCACGCTGCGGTCGCGGTCGATGAGAACGCCCAGACCGCAGGCCGACGGCACCTGCTCAGATTCGACATAGTAGGCGGCCACGTCCTCGGCGATCTCGCCGCCAAGCAGGTCGACCGTGCCGACGTAGGGCTCGCGCATGTTGAGGTCCTTGATGACCGTCAGCGTGCCGCTGTGGCCGACGGCGGTGCCGACGTCCAGCTTGCCGTCCTCGCGCAGGGCGAGATCGACAGCGGGGTTCTGCACGTAGCCGCGCACATTGCCCTCAGAGTCCGAAACGGTCAGGATGGTGCCGAGCGGGCCGTCGCCCTTGATCTGCATCGTGACGCTTGCGCCGTTATCCTTGAGTGCGTTGCCCATCATCGAACAGGCCGCGAGCGCGCGGCCAAGCGCCGCCGTGGCGACAGGGGAGGTGTGGTGGATCTGGCGGGCGCGCTCGGTCAGACCGCGCGTGTAGACCGCGACAGCGTTGACAAAGCCATCTTTCGAGATGGCGCGGACCAGACAGTCCTTCTGTGCTTCCATACATGGTTCCTCACTTTCTGATACAACTGAAGTAAATGCGGCCATCGCGCTCGTTCGCGCGGCGCAGCTTGAGCTCGCCGTGCGTGCGGATGGCCGTGAAACCGGCCTCTTCGAGCCACGCGGTCAATTCTTCGACCGTGTAGGCGCGCTGGTGGTGCTCTTCAAAGTCGCGCTCCCACGCGCCATCCGGCTGGAGGCGGAAGAGGTCGACCTCGTAGTCGAGCATTTTGACGTTTTTGCGGTAGCGCGTGCGCCAGAGGCAGAACACGTCCTCGCGCTCGTCGAGCAGCACCTCGCCGTCGAGTTTTTCCATTTTCGAGACGGCGTGGATGTCGAACACCAGCGACCCGCCGGGGGCGATGGCGTCATGCAGGCGGGCAAACGTGCGCTGCACGTCGCGCGGACGCGTCAGATAGTTGATGCTGTCCAGGCAGCAAATGGCGGCGTCGACCTTTTCCAACAACTTGAGCTGCGGCATCGACTGGCACAAAAGCAGCGGCGGGGGATCGAGCGCGGCGAGCTTCTGCTGCGCCTGCGCGAGCATCTCGGGCGAGAAGTCGACGCCAGTGACCGTGTAGCCGCGTCGGGCGAAGAGCTCCGTCATCGTGCCCGTGCCGCAGGCGAGGTCGAGCAGCGACTTGACAGGGCGCTTTGCGCGCAGAAAGAGCTTTTCGACAAAGTCCGCGCGCTTTTCGTATTCCACGTCCTCGGTCAGCTCGTCATAGGACGCGGCGAGAGCTTCGTAGCTGTCCATGCCCGTCGCCTTCCTTTCTGCAAATATCCCATATAGTTTAGCAGAGAGTGCGAAATTAGTAAAGTGCCGCGCCCGCATTTTCTCGCGCCGCACCGCTTTGGCCGCAGCGGCATAGACTGCCCCAAATGAAAAAACGGGGAGGAAGCGCATGAAGGAGCATCCGCGTTTGACGCTGGGAGAAGATTTTGCCCAGGAAAAAAGCTGGCGGTGGGAGGACATTACCGTCCTGACTGCCCGCTTGACGCTGCCGCAGACAAAAGGGGAGAGCCGGCGCGAGAAGCGCTTCGACCGCTATTACCGCGCACTCGCTGATGCCTATTTTGCCCGCTGCGAGCAGAAATTGCTGCCAGATGCCGCAAAGACCTGCCGCGCGGCGATGGCGCGCTCCGCCCCATGGCAGATGACGGCGGTGACGCTTACCTACCGCGTAAGCGCGCAGACGGAGGATGCGGTCGTTTTTACCTTCGAGGTAAATGACGGAGAAGGTGTCCTGCGCCGCTGGGAGGAGGGGTGGGAATGCAGCGCGTTCCTGCCGCTTTTTAAAGCGGAACGTGGTTCCGCGCTTGCAACATAAGCGCGCGAGCGCGGTTTTGGGCACCCGGCGGGCGCGGAAGGGGGAGCAGCCCGAAGGGGCTGCGTCTTTGGTTCTCCCGCAGCGTGCGGGAGTGCGCAGTAAGGGGGCCATTCTCTCACGTGAGAGAATGGCCCCCTTGAACCCCCAAGAGAACGCGAGGGGAGGCCCCCTCGACCCCCGACATTGCCGGTCTGGGGCTTGAAGAGCTGCTCAGCCTGCGGAATCAGGTGCGGTGTACATGGCTTCGCCATGGATCTTCTGCGAGTCGTTACGTCTCGCAACCGCGCCTTACTATCGTGAGGCGCGAGTGACGATTGCTTGGCGGCAGACTGCTTGCGAAATAGCGGCATTGCTTCGCTCGCCGCATTGTGGAGACTGGCAGTAGACGGGAATTACTGCGCACTTCTACAAGGTAGGCAGAGCGGCAGCGGATAATAGGAGCAAGCCAAATCGTCTTGCAATGCTAACGCGGCTCCGCCGCGCGCAGGAAGTAGCATCGGCAAGCATTGCAGCTCTTCGAGCTGCTCGCTTGCAATGGGAAACGCCTTTCTTTTGGACGGTCACACCGCCCGTTTTCTTTCTCGGGAAAGAAAATGGGGGGTGTGGTCTTGCCGCCCGCAGGCGGCATATCCCTCCGCGCTGTGCGCGGAAAATATTGTGTTCCTGCTATCGCAGGAACCTTATTTTTCCTCAGGATTGAGCTTTGCCAGCATATCGATCGCCATAGTATAGCTCTCGAACCCGTGTCCGCGGATCTGGGCGATGCAGGCGGGGGCGGTGACGGACAGGTGGCGGAACTCCTCGCGCTTCTGGATGTCGGACATGTGGACCTCGACGGCGGGGATGCTGACGGCCTTGAGCGCATCGTGGATGGCGTAGCTGTAATGCGTGTAAGCGCCGGGGTTGATGACGATGCCGTCGAACGCCGTGTCGGCCTCCTGAATGGCGTCGATGATCGCGCCCTCATGGTTGGACTGGAAGCACTCCACGGCCACACCGCGGCTCTGTGCGTGCTCATAGATGCGGGCGCAGAGGGCGGCGTAGTCCTCCTTGCCGTAGATGTCCGGCTCGCGGCGGCCGAGCATGTTCATGTTTGCGCCGTTGATGACTAAGATTTTCATATGAGTATTCCTCCTATGCTTGCCTTACGCCTGTTTGGCGGCGTGGGCGCGGTATTCCTTGCTTTTTTCAAGATAGAGCGCGGCGTTGGCCAGAATGCTCTCCTTTTCTTTGTCCGTCAGCTCGCGCACGACCTTGGCGGGGGAGCCGAGGATCATCGAGCCGTCGGGCGCGTTCATCTTGCCCGTGACAAGAGCGCCCGCGCCGATGATGCAGTCGTTGCCGATGACAGCGCCGTCGAGCACCGTCGCGCCCATGCCGACGATCACGCGGTCGCCGATGGTCGCGCCGTGGACGGTGGCGCAGTGGCCGACGGACACATCGTCGCCGATGGTGACCTTGTTGTGGATCAGGGCGAGGTCCTGAATGTTGCAGCGCTTGCCGATGCGCACGCTCTGCATCTCGCCGCGGCAAACACTGTTGTACCAGAACGCCGTGCCTTCACCCGCGACGACGTCGCCGAGCACCTGCGCGCCCTCCATGATGAG
>CEAB01073778.1_pt1 | contig 47573 bp, 46 predicted proteins | sample 557651 | NCBI WGS metagenome assembly CEAB01 (sample SAMEA3182046, study PRJEB8094) | gut metagenome | biome: human; feature: gut; material: Stool; isolation source: human stools | place: Canada | collected 2011-11-15
AGCAGGATCTTCAGGCCGATGAGGATCAGGATGGCACCGCCTACAAATTCCGCGCGGTTCTTGTACCGCGCACCGAACAGGTTGCCCACGAACACACCGACCACAGAGATCGCGAACGTGGTACAGCCGATGAGGATGGCCGCGGCGTAGATGGGGACGGTCAGCTCCACCATGGAGAAGCTGACGCCTACGGCCAGCGCGTCGATGCTGGTGGCGATGGCCAGCATCAGAAGCTCCCTGTGCCGCAGCTCCGCCGGCTCCGCTTTCTCCTCTTCCTCCTTTTTGGACAGGCTCTCGCGGATCATACTGCCGCCGATCCAGGCCAGCAGTACAAAGGCGATCCACGGGGCCATCTTCGTCACGCGGCGGGCAAACTGGGACCCCAGCAGCCATCCGGTCAGGGGCATGACGGCCTGAAACAAGCCGAAATACAGGCCGATGAGCAGGGTCTGCTTCCGGTCCACCCTGGGCATGGCCAGTCCCTTACAGATGGCCACGGCGAAGGCGTCCATGCTCAGGCCCACGCCCACCAAGAAAATCTCCACCAATGTCATCGTATCGTCCCTCTCCCTTATAAGATCACCGGTACCGGCCGGTCTATCACGATGCTGTCCGGCGTGACACGGCAGGTATACGCCGCCGCCTGCACCCCCGCGGCTACCGCCTGACGCAGGGCCGCGCCGAAGGCGGGGTGGGTCGCATCGTTGGGCGCGAAGTCTGTGACCTCCGCCATCTGTATCACAAAAAACACCGTGGCCCGATGGCCCAGCGCCACGGCGCTCGCCAACTCCCGGAGGTGGCGGACGCCCCGCTCCGTGGGAGCATCGGGAAACAGGGCGTGGCCGCCGTTCTCCAGCGTCACGCCCTTCACCTCCACCAGGTGCAGGCCCTGTGGCCCCTGCAGGCAGAAGTCCAGCCGCGACCGGCCAAAGGTGAACTCCGGCTTCACCAGCCGGGCCGCAGGGTCAAAGATATGCGCCCACTCGGCGAATACGCGGTTGGGCGCCTGGGCATCCATGTTGATGAGCTTATCGCCCTTTTCCACGGCGATGAGGTCGTAGGCCGTGCGGCGGTCAGGGTTGGCCGCCCGCTCCAGATACACTGCGGCGTCCGGCGTCAGCAGCTCCCGACAGCGGCCCGTGTTCTTCACATGGCAGACCACCGTCTCCCCATCGGGCAGCGCCACATGGGCGATGAATCGGTTGGGGCGGGCCAGGAAGCGGCCCCGTATCACCTGTCCGTACTGCATGCTCTCCCGCCTCCTCTGATGATATAGGCTTGTATCGTATCACAACCGGCGGTATTTGGAAAGCGATATTTCCGCATTTCTGCCTATTCTCCCGAAAAATCCGAAAATTTTCAGAGACCACGCAAAAAACTCTTGCAAATCGGAAAACAATCTATTATAATAGCCGTGTCAATCAGACATGCACCTTTAGCTCAGTTGGTAGAGCACCTGACTCTTAATCAGGGTGTCCAGGGTTCGAGTCCCTGAAGGTGTACCAGCAGAAGATCACCGACCCCATCGCCGGTGATTTTCTATATGGCCCGTTGGTCAAGTGGTTAAGACAGAGGCCTCTCACGCCTTTAACATCGGTTCGAATCCGGTACGGGTCACCACAAAATAAAAGGACACACGTTGTGTGTCCTTTTATTTAAGTTAAAACTCCGCCGTCCGGCGGGACGTTAGCTCCATCTTCGGGTGGAGCTTCTTTTTTCGCAGGCACTGTGTACTTTCAAGGAGAATTTTATGGCCAAAAATATTCGCTTATCCGACCACTTTACCTATGGCAAGCTGCTGTGCTTCACGCTGCCGTCCATGGTGATGATGGTGTTCACGTCCATCTACGGCGTGGTGGACGGGCTGTTCGTGTCCAATTTCGTGGGCAAAACGGCCTTCGCTTCGGTGAATCTGGTGATGCCGTTTGTCATGATCCTGGGCGGCATGGGCTTCATGATCGGCACCGGCGGCACGGCGCTGGTATCCAAAATTCTGGGCGAGGGCGATCCGGAGAACGCCAACCGGACGTTCTCCATGATGGTGCTGTTCACGTTGGCGCTGGGCGCGGTGCTGTCCGGCATCGGCATCGCGTTCATGGGCCCTGTGGCCCGCTTCCTGGGCGCTACGGACGCCATGATGGCGGACTGCGTGCTGTACGGCCGCATCGTCACCGGCTTCACATTCGCCTTCATGCTGCAAAACGTGTTCCAGAGCTTTTTCATCGCGGCGGAGAAGCCCAAGCTGGGTCTGAAGGTCACAGTGGCCGCGGGTGTCACCAACATGGTGCTGGACGCCCTGTTCATCGCGGTGTTCAAATGGGGCGTGGCCGGAGCGGCGCTGGCCACCGGCCTGAGCCAGTGCGTGGGCGGTGTGCTGCCGCTGGCGTACTTTCTGCAGCCCAATACCAGCCTGCTGCGCCTATCCCCCACCCGCCTGCGCATCCGCCCCATCCTGGCCGCATGCGGCAACGGCTCGTCGGAGCTGATGAGCAACATCTCCTCATCGCTGGTAAGCATGCTCTACAACTTTCAGCTGATGCGGCTGGCCGGCGAGGACGGCGTGTCCGCCTACGGCGTGCTGATGTACGTGCAGTTCATCTTCATCTCCCTCTTCGTGGGCTACTCCATCGGCTGCGCGCCGGTGGCAGGCTATCACTACGGCGCGCAGAACCACGGGGAGCTGAAAAATCTGCTGGGGAAGAGCGTGCTGCTGATGGGCGGCGGCGGTGTGGTGCTGACGGCGCTGGCGATGGCGCTGGCCCAGCCCATGGCCCACCTGTTCGTGGGCTACGATGCCGGTCTGTTCGCCCTGACGGTCCACGCCTTCCGGCTGTTCGCGTGGTCGTTCCTGCTGGCGGGCTTCAACATCTTCACTTCCGGCTTCTTCACGGCACTGAACAACGGCGCCGTCTCCGCCGCCATCTCGTTCCTGCGGACGCTGGTGTTCCAGTCCGCATCGGTGCTGATCCTGCCCGTTTTCTTCGGCGTGGACGGCATCTGGTGGGCCATCACCGTGGCGGAGGTATTCGCGTTCCTCATCTCCGGCATGTTCCTGCTGCTGAAGCGGAACAAATATCACTATATGTAAGACTTGCGTTTTCTTCAACATACTGATATACTATGTATTTAAGAAAGGGGTGACCCAAATGCTGGTTTCCACCAAGGGGCGGTACGCCCTGCGTGTCATGCTGGAGCTGGCCCAACGGCCCGCGGACAGCTATACGCCGCTGCCGGTGATCGCGGAAAGGCAGTCGGTGTCGGAGAAATATCTGGAGAGCATCGTAGTCCTGCTGTCCCGGGCGGGACTGGTAGAGGGTGTCCGCGGCAAGGGCGGCGGCTATCGTCTGACCCGCAGCATTGACCAGTACTCCGTGGGTGAGATCCTGCGGCTGACGGAGGGATCGCTGGCTCCCGTCACGTGTCTGGAGGGGGCGGAAAACACCTGCCCCCGTGCCGGTCAGTGCCACACCCTGCCCATGTGGGAGAAGCTGGACAGCCTCATCAACGGCTATCTGGACAGCGTATCGCTGGCCGACCTGCTGAAGCAGACCGACGGCAGCAGCCTGTAAGCGCAAAAAAACAGGACCGTTGAAACGGTCCTGTTTTTTTGTGCTCAGAACACGCCGTAGCCCTGGCCCTGGGTGATGATGTATGACCAGAGCACCGGCCCCACGGCGCCGGTGGCGCTGTACCCCAGCGAGCGCTGGACGGCGCGAACGGCGCGGGCCGTCTCCTGCCCGTACACGCCGTCCACAGCAACGGTGGGGAGGGTACTGTCCCGGGCGGCCATCTGGTTCAGCCGCGTCTGGAGCAGCGTCACCTCCGGCCCCGTGTCCCCCAGCACCAGAAAGCGGCCCGGGTACACCTCCCGCGCAAACTCCTGATAGTCGGCGGGCAGGGTGTAGAGCGTCTGCTCATACACGTTCTGCAGGGCGTTCCACGTATTGCGGCCCACCACGCCGTCTACCGTCAGGCCGTAGGCGCTCTGGAAGGCGTAGACCGCGTCCAGCATAGCCTCGTCGAAGGTGTCGGTGATGGGGATGGGCGGCACCTGGGGCAGGAAGTAGCCCAGAAACGCCAGATAGAACCGCACCGTCTCCACGTTCAGCCCCGTGTCGCCCAGTCGCAGTGCCTCCGGATACACCCGCTGTGCCTCCGGGATGGTAAGTCCCTCGCTGGTGATCTCCGACAGGCTCTTGACGCCGTTGTAGATCATCTTGATCTTGTACCACGTGGCCTTGCCCACGATGCCGTCCTCCTCCAGATTGAAGATGCGCTGGAAGGCGCGGACGGCGTCCTCCGTCTCCTGATCGAACACGTTGGAAATTTCGGTGATACGGGGGATGGCCGGGTAGTTGCGGCGGATACGCTCCAGCTGCTGCTGGATGGTACGCACGTCCTCTCCCACAGAGCCGCGGGTCAGCGGGCGGCCCGGGTACGACGGGGTGCCATCCCCTACCGGCGCGTTGAACACGATGTTGATATTGTCGCCGAAGTAGCGCTGCAAAATCTCATAGGGCGTCAGGCCCTGCTCCGCCAGGTCCACGCTGCCCCACTGGGACAGACCCGGGCACTGAGTGCGGACACCATCACAGAACTGGGCGTACAGCGGCTCCACGTTACCCTGCCGCACAATGTAGTCGTTGAAGCTGTCGTCCACCAGCCGGTCGATGTTCTCAAAGGTGCTGCGCCCCGGGACGTAGGCCTGATCGTAGCGGGTAGAGCTGGTGATGTCGAAATCGTAGCCGCGGCCGCGGTAATACTCGGTGTAGATGCGGTTCAGCGCCACGGAGATCTGGGCCAGAATATTGGCCCGCAGAGCGCTCTCCGGCCACGTAGGGTAGATCTCGCTGCTGGCCACGTTCTTGATGTAGTCGGTAAACGGCACCGTCACGTTCTCCGCCGTCTGATCCGGCGGGCCCAGATGGACGGTGATATACTCCGGCACCACAGGAAACGGCATGGCTCCTCCCTCCTCTCAGGCCAATTCCAGTGACACCGCCAAAATCGTTTCGATCCGTGGGAACACCGCAACCTGTCGGGCGTCCACCGTGCTGTACTGCGGGTGGCGCACCGATGCCTGATACGCGGTGCCGCTGATCCCCGCCGTCTCCGATGACTGGGACCAGCCTGTCGGCAGGGCCGGCAGGCAGATGCCCTCCACGATGCCGGAGCTGTCCGTGACCCCCTCGTAGAACACGGTGCGCTCCGGCCCGAAATACCGGTAGATCTCCACCTGCGCCCCCTCCACGGGGAACAGGCCCCGCCCCGTGGACACCTGCACCCGCAGGGTGCCCCGCTCCGGATGGGCAGCCAGGAACCACTGCTCCGGCCCCTTCTGCACGCTGCTGCTCTCCATATCTAAAGCCTCCCTTTCCTTGTCGTCTCCCTTCATGCTATGCGTCAGGACGCAGGAGGGTGCAGAAAGAGGGAGCGGTCCCTGCGGGACCGCTCCCTCTTTTTTATGTTGGCTCAGAACGCCCAGCTGCCGTTGCGGAAGATGGGGACGGTGCGTCCGTCCTCGCACACGGCGTCGATGCTCATGTCGGCAGAGCCGATCATAAAGTCCTCGTGTACCATGGAATCGTTGACGCCCAGGGCACGGCACTCCTCCAGCGTCTTTTCCTCGAAGCCGCGGATGGTGTCGGCAAAGCCCATGCCCAGCGCCAGATGGCAGGCCGCGTTCTCATCGAACAGCGTGTTGTAGAACAGCAGGCCGGACTGGCAGATGGGGGAGTCGTAGGGCACCAGCGCGCACTCGCCCAGATAGGCGCTGCCCTCGTCCATGGTGATGAGCTTGGTCAGCAGGTCGTTGTTCTTCTCCGCGTGCCACTCCACGGCCTTGCCCTCGTGGAACCGGATCCAGAAGCCGTCGATGAGCTGTCCCTGATAGCTCAGGGGCTTGGTGGCGTAGACGATGCCCTCCGCCTTGCCGCGCATGGGGGAGATGAAGCACTCCTCCGTGGGGATATTGGGGTTGAAAACGATGCCCTGCAGACTCTTTTCGCAGCCGCCGCAGAACTGGGCCTCGGGGATCATACCCACCTGAAAATCGGTGCCGTTGGCGCTCTTGTAGCGCAGCTCCCGGATGTGCAGGCTGTTGAGGTAGGCGCAGCGGTCGTGCATATCCTTGTTGTGGGCGTCCCAGTTGGCCACGGGGTCGCCCTCCAGAGCGCGGCTGGTAGACAGGATGGCCTCCCACAGCTTCTCCACCGCCTGAGACTTCCGCAGGTTGGGGAACAGCTTCTTGGCCCACGCCTCGCCGGGTACGGCGGCGATGCACCACTGGTACTTGTTCTCGATCTGGTCGCGGTACTTCTTGATGATGGGATACTTGCATTGCTGGCTCTTGGCCATCTTCTCCTGATTGATGCCCCGCAGGCCGTCCGGATCCTCGCTGAGCAGGTAGATGCGGCAGGGAATGGTGTCCACATAGTGCTGCCAGCGGGCCTCCTCGTAGTTGTCCAGCTTGGACAGGCTGGTCAGCGTGCGGTAGCGGAAGTGCAGCTTCTGGAGGGGCTGGTAGCTCCAGTCCACCACTACCTTGCTGGCCTTGCACCTGTAGCACTCCTCCACCAGCATCTTCACGAACTCCGGCTGATCCAGCTCGGCGGTGATGAACACCTCCTGACCCGGCTGGATATTGACGCCGCTGCGGGCGATCAGGCGGGCATATTCCCGCAGGATACTTTTCTTCATGGAAAAACTCCTTTCGTGTCTTTCAGCTGCGTACTATTGTACCATCCTATGCCCGTTTTGAAAAGACATCTTCCGAAAAAAATCCGGTATTGTCCCAAAAATCTCTCTAAAAGGGACAAAAAGGGACCCGCGGCGTTGCCGCGGGCCCTCCCCCGTTTTTCTGTCTATCATGCGCCCACATCCAGCGCCAGCACCTGCTCATAGGCATCCGCACCGGCGGGCGAGCCGATGGGCAGCACCGCGTAGAGATGTCCTGCGGCGTCCGCGTAAGCCGGTACGTCCCTATTGATATTGGCATCGGACAGCGTCCATATCCGGCGCTCCGCCGCGGCATCGCCAGTCTGTCCGTACAGCGCATCGAACGTATCGGCGGCGGCCTGCCGCACCGCATTCAAAAACGCCGTCTCGTCCACGCCCTGCGCCGTCAGCAGCTCCGATGTGGTGAGCCGGACGCCTCTGGCCGTATCGTAGAGGTACACGCTGTACTGGTTGCTGTCGAAGCTCCAGCCGCAGGATACCACCAGCGACAAAATGTCGCCGCAGCGATAGCTCTCCCACATCACGTACAGGCAGGACAGGCTGACGCCGGAGGCACGGTCATCCAGCGTCTCCTCGACCACGGGGCCGTACTCATCGGCGATGGCCGCGTTGATGGCGCGGGCATCCGCCGTGTCCGCCAGCAGCTGGGGTACGCGGTAGGTGTAGTGCCCGCTGTTGCCCACGCCGTCGGAATAGTCGAAGGACTCGTTATACAGCAGCCCCACCAACGGATCGGCGGAAGTACCGTTCTCCGCGCCGTAGAGGCTCTCGGCGGCCAGCCGGATCTGAGACAGGAGCTGCCGGTCCACGCCGGCATACTTGGCCGCCAGCGTGTTCAGATAGTTCTGCACCGTGTTGGGCGCCTGCCGGTACCGCTGGGCCAGCGTGTCCATAGCGCCCTGGGCATACGCGCCGTCCGCGCCCAGATAATAGGCGCACAGATAGCTGAGGGGGCACGTCTCCCAGTCCGGCATGTGCTCCGTATCATACACGATGCCGTAATCCGCCGGGTCGATGCTGACGGGGTCGTTCTCGCCCTCCGAGGGCCACGGCGTGATCTCCGACGCCGCGGCGCCCTCCGCGGTGACCTCCGCCAGCAGGGGACCCAGCTCCCCGGCCCAGAATCGCACGGTGAAGCCCTGAGCCGTGGGGATCTGGATACCCAGAGAGAAGGGCTGGCACAGGACGGTATCCTCCCCGTTCTTCTCGATGCGGACATCCTCTGCCACGGCGTTTTTGGGGCCGTCGTCCGTCTGGGCATACAGTGTAAAGTCGTTGAGCAGCGATGCGGTGCCGCCCTCCCCTGCGTACCGGGCCGACGCCGCAGCGGGCAGCGTGACCCGCATCTCGCCGTTGAGCCAGTCATTCTGATATGTCACGTTCACCAGCTCGGCCTTCACGCCGTCGTCGCGGGTCATGGACGCGGGACCGAAGTACATCTGCCGCCCGCCGCCCACAGAGCCGCTGTCCAGTCCGGTCTCCAGCGCCGCGATAAGCTGCCGCAGGCCGTCCACGCTCTGCCGCGCCGCGGCGATGTCGTAGGTGCCGTCGTTGGTGACACGGCCGGACTCCACGCCGTCCATCTGCCACGCCACCCAGTCCAGATTATCCACAAGGGCCATGGCCAGATAACCGCCGGCCTCCATTCGCAGCGTGATCCCTTCGCCGGCCCCCACCACGTTCTCGTAGCTGGTGCCGTAGCACAGCGTCAGTCCGTAGGGCTCCTGCTCCGTGCTGAGCCGGATGGAAAAATCATCCCAGATACCCGCGCCCAGCTGATCCAGCCCGATGGCGCTGATGATGCCGCCCACAGCGCTGTTGTCGCCTACGTAGGGCGTCCGCAGAGCGTACAGCGTCTCCGCGTCCCAGTCGCCGTCGGCGGCAGGCTGCTGCCGCTGGGGACTGGTCAGGAAGCACACACCGATGACTGCCGCCGCGATCAGCAGCAGCACTGCCGCCCAGACAGCCGGTTTCTTTCCGTTCATTGCATTCTTCACCCTTTCCTTCACCGCCGTCTCGCCGAAGGCCAGGGGGCACACCGCCGCCGGACGCTGCCGCACGGCGCAGGCCACCAGTGCACGGGAGTAGGCCGCCCGTCCCGCGCCGTCCAGCGTCCGCAGTACCCGCTCATCGCAGGCGTTCTCCATGTCGCGGCCCAGCAGGACATACGCCGCCCACAGCACCGGATTGAACCAGTGTACCGTCAGCAGCAGGAACGCCAGCGGCTTCACCACGTGGTCGCCCCGCCGGATGTGGCTCCGCTCGTGGGCCAGCACCTGAGACAGGTCCGCCTCGTCCAGCCCCGCCGGTATATAGATGCGGGGCCGGAGCATGCCCAGCACGAAAGGAGTGCCCCACCGGTCGCAGCGGCAGACGTTATCCTCCACGCGCACCGCCGTCCGCACCTGCCGGTAAAGCCGCAGATAGCTGACCAGCATATACGCCAGCATGAATGCCGCGCCCGCCAGCCATACCGCCGTCAGCACCTCCACCGTCATAACGGGGCGGGCCGCCTGCACCGGCTCCGCGGACGTGACCGGTCCCACAGGCTGGACGGGTGTCAGGACCTCCCCGCCGCTGGGCAGGATGGCGTCCGCCGTCTCCTGTGTCTGGGGCAGCTGCTCCAGCGCCGCCGTCACGGGGCTCTGCTCCGCCTGCAAGCTGACGCGGCTCTGCAAAGAGACCGGCACGATCAGCCGCACCGCCACCAGCGCCCACAGCATGCACACCGCCCACTTGGGCGCGCGGCGCAGCGCCAGCCGCGCCAGCATCACCGCCAGCGCCAGCACGCCGGCCTGCCACGAAAGCTCCACCACTCTCAGAAACAGATCAGTCATGATTTTTCTCCTCAAGATCGGCGATCATCCGCCGCAGCTCGTCTGCCTCCTCCGCCGACAATCCGCGCCCGCCCACGAACGCGTTGAGAAAGCCGGGCAGACTGCCGCTGAAATTCCGCTCTACAAAGGCACGGCTCTCCGCCCGCTGCACCTGGTCGCGGGACACCAGCGCCGTTACCACGGCGTCCTCCGTCTGCACCACGCCCCGCTCCGTCAGGCGCTTGATGACAGTATAGGTGGTGGATTTCTTCCACCCCAGCTTCTCCGCGCACAGGTGCGCCAGCTCGCTGCTGCGCACCGGCTGATGCGCCCACAGGATCTCGCAGAACCGCAGCTCGCTGTCAAAGATCTTCGGTGTCTCCACCCGCATCTCCTCCTTTCGTTGGGTCTACTTAGTTAGACCTCTTGCCGGTAGTCTAACCCATTAGACCCATCTTGTCAAGGGAAATTTGCATCCCGCCCCGATTTATGCTACACTCACCCCGTAAGGAGGTGACGACCATGGACATTCTCTATCAGGACGACCGCATCGTGGTGGCGGTAAAGCCCGTGGGCGTACTGTCCACCGATGAGCCCGGCGGTATGCCGGAGCTGCTCCGCGCCCAGCTGCACACCGACTGCATCCGCACCGTCCACCGGCTGGACGCCCAGGTGTCCGGCGTCATGGTCTTTGCCCGCAGCCGTATGGCGGCGGCCCTGCTGTCCCAGCAGATACGGGAGCGCCGCTTTACCAAGGAGTATCTGGCTGTCCTGTGCGGCACGCCGTCCCAGCCCTCCGGCATCCTGACGGACCTGCTGGCCCGTGATCCCCAGCGCCGTCTGACCTATGTGGCGGACACCCCCTCCCCCAGCGCGCGGGAGGCCCGCCTGTCCTTCGCCACTGTGGACAGCTCCGACGGTATGACGCTGGTGCGCATCCGACTCCACACCGGCCGTACCCACCAGATACGGGTACAGTTCGCCTCCCGCGGTCTGCCTCTGGCAGGTGACCGCAAGTACGGTGCGTCCGACGCGCCGTATCCCATCGCCCTGTGGTCCTGCCGTCTGACCTTCGTCCACCCCCAGACCGGCGAGCCCGTGACCTTCACCTGCCCGCCGCCGGACACGGCGCCCTGGGACCTGTTCACCCTCCCCGAAATGCTGTAAAGGATCGCAAAAGCCCCCTCCCGCCTGGCGGGAGAGGGCTTTTCTCAGTTGTCCTTTTTCGTGGTATCCGTCTTTTTGGAGGTGTCGGTTTTCGTGGTATCCGTTTTGGCCGTATCCGTCTTGGCGGTGTCGGTCTTGCCCGTCGTATCCGCCGCGGCGTCGTCCTCCGCCGGCGCCACGCCGATGATGCGGTCGGTCAGGCCGGCCTTTTCCGCCTCCTCGCGGGTCATGCGCAGGGGCTCGGCGGAGTCCTCCACCAGCTTGGCCATCACCAGATAGCGGTGGGCGTCATCGCCGTTCTTGCACACGGACAGGACCAGCACCTTGTCGCCCCACTTGGGCAGATCGTCGCGGTTGACGTTGACGCTGCCGGCGGAGGGTGCAAAGCCGTTCTTATGGTCGCTGCCGGAATAGCTCTTGTCCGTGGCCGCCTTGTCCAGCGCCGCGAAGAAGTCGGTAAATACCTGCTCATCGGTGAAATCGTGGTAGTACAGGATGTGGGTGGTGTCGTAAGGGATGCCCGCGAAGATGCGGTACGTCATCTTCCGCCCGCTCTGATAGACCTCCACCACCGCCTTGTCGTCAAACTTCAGCGTCTCGGCGTAGCTCTGGAGGCCGCCGAACATGGTGCGGTTGGCCATATTGTGGCCGTAGACCACGGTGACGGGATCGTCCAGCTTCGTATCGTTGTAGGTAGCCTCGGTATACAGCGTACCGGCCTTGTTGTCGTTGCCGTCCAGGTCGCGGTACAGATACCAGCCGTCATCCACCGGATGCTGGGCGATGAAGCCGCCCTCGCGGATGGCGCAGCCCGTGGCGTTGGGGATCTTCATATAGGCGTAGGCGTCGGGCCACGCCTTCTGCGCCGTCTCGAAGTCCACCGGCACGTCGGCGGCCTCCGGCTGCACCAGCACGATCTCCTGCGCCGGGTCGGTGTCCGGCTTATCCTTGTTCTTATCGTCCGTATCGTTGTTCTTACCGCAGCCGGCCAGCAGCGTCAGTGCCGCCAGCAGGGCTGCGCCCGACAGAATATACCCTTTCTTTCCCATGATGGTCTCCTTTCAGCAGTGCGGATACCATCAGCTGACAAGGGCACGCATGCCTGTCACCTGATGGCAAGAAATGCGGGACAGCGCGCCCGCTGCCCCGCACCTCTGCGCTGGGGGTATCTTACCATATGGCGCCCGCAAATGCAAGACCCATTCGATCGCTCACAGCGACGCTGTCTCATCGTAGCCTTGGAGCATCAGGGTAAACTGCCGCTTCTGCATGGGCGTCATCCGGTCCTTGTAGGATGCCAGCAGGGTCTTGGCCTCCGCCAGCTTACCCCGTCTCAGATAGCTGGCCGCCGTGCGGTGCAGACTGGCAGCAGCCACGGAGCTCAGTGACTCGCCGCTGCTGCCGGAGCCGCTGCCGGAAGGACCGGAAGCGCCGGAAGGACCGGACGCGCCGCCGTATGGCAGCCCATCGCTGACCTCCGCGCCGGAGGCCGACAGCTTCTGCTCCTGCTGGGCCTTGCTGCGGTAGTGGCCCAGCATGGTCTCGTAGAGCTTCCGGTCCTCCGCGCTGGCGTTGTCATACTCCTCCTGCGCCAGAGCCAGCCGCTTCTCCCACAGTGACACATCGTCCTGCCAGCGGCCATAGGCGTTCTGCTCCCGCTGATCCAGCAGGTCGTAGCGGGCGCGAAGGTCGTTCCCCTCCTGCTGATAGGCGCTCCGTGCCCGATCCTCGAACTCCGGCAGCAGGGCCATCAGCTCCTGCATGTACCGGCTGTACGCCTGCTGCCCCGCGCCCTGGGCATAGCTGGAGCCGTACCCGCCGGTAAGCGCCGCCGCCTGACCCATGGTGTCCTCCATGGCGGTGCGGCCCCGCTGAGTGTACAGCTGCGTATACTGCTGAAAGCCGCCGTCCGCCTCGGGATCGTAGGAAAATGGCGCACGCCCCGTCAGCTCCTCGTACAGCTGCGCCAGCTGCTGCTCGTACAGGGACTCATAGGCCCCAGGCCGCTGGGATGCCACGCTGTCGCGATGGGCCAGCGCCTCCTTTACGCTGTCCGACGGCTTGTAGCCGGCCTCCAGCTCTGCCAGTGCCTTGGCCGTTCTGGCCGTAGGCGCGGCCTTAGGCACGGATGCCTGCGGCTCCTCCGCCGCCGATGCCGACGCGCTCATCAGGCTGCCCCACGTCTCGTCACCGGCGATGCCGTCCCGCTTCAGGGAGTTCTTTTTCTGATAGTCCCGCACCGCCGCGCGGGTCTTTTCGCCGAACACACCGTCCTCGTCCAGCTGATAGCCCTGCTTGTTCAGCTCGCTTTGCAGGCGGCGCACAGACTCGCCCTGCGAGCCATAGCCCACCATGGTATATGTCGATGCCATCGTTCCGTCCTTTCTCCTCAAGTGATCCTGCGCCAGGCATAGATACCCGCCATGCCGCAGTCCACGCGCTCCCATTCCGCCCCCTCCGGCGACGGCTGGGGCTCCGTATCCTCCGCTGTCAGCCGCACGCAGCCCACGGGCCACAGCGCGTCCGCCAGCGCCTGTCCGCCCAGGGTCAGCCCGCCGGACACCTCCACATCGCCGTAAAACACCGCCGGCCACGCGCACTCCAGCGCTTCACCGGTGCTTTTCTTGCCGAAGGCCGCGCCCCTGCCGCCGCTGTGCAGGTGCAGCGTCACCGGCGATACCGGCGGCAGCAGCTGCCGCACCGTCCGGACGCCGCCCGCCGTATCCACGGCGGATACCTCCGCCTCATAGGCCGCGTCCGCCGCCAGGCCGCCGCCTACCACTGTCTCCGCGCCGCTGACCAGTGTGGTATAGCCGCTCCAGCTGCCGCCCGCAGGACGCCAGCGCACCCGCACCTGCACGGTGTTCCGCCCCCCTACGGAGGCGCAGGACGCGGTGCCCGTCACCTTCAGGTACGCGCCGTCCTCCGCTGCCGTACCACCCGCCTTGCACCGGATGACCTCCGCCGCCAGTGTAGGCCGGTGGTAGGCATACACTGTCACCGCCTCGCTTTCCGCCGTCACCGAGCGGCCTCGGCTGTCCGTCACTACTGCGGAGGGGATCAGCGTCCCTGCCGCAGCGATGGGTGCTGTCTTTCCCGACAGTCCCGCCACGGTCTGACCTCCGCAGGTAAAGCGGCACGCCTGCACCGATGCGCCGCCGGCCCCTGCCGCCGTCACCGTGTACTGCACGCGGCTGAGTCCCTGCACACACACGCCCCAGCCGCTGACCGCCGTGTTATCGCTGACCGCTGACACCTGCACCGACGCCGTGGGCGCCATAGACGGCGGCACATAGGCGGTAAACGCCGTCTGCACACTGCCCACCTGCTCTGCGCCGCTGTATACCGCCATGGACATGGTCCCTGTACCCCGCAGGGCGTCCGGGATCTGCTGCGCCAGCTCCTCCGGCACGCGCCAGCGGTACACCGCCCTGCCCGCCGCATGGCTGACCTGCCGGACATCGCCGCTTTCCAGCGTGCCGGACGCCCCGCCGAAGGCGTAGGAGAATCGGAATGTGTACCCGTTCCCCGGCTTCACCACCGTCAGCGTGCCGCTCTGCCCGATGACAGCGTCCCTCGCCGTCAGTTCGAACCCCGCCATACTCACGGTGCGGCTGCTCCTCTGTGCCGCGCTCATCTCTCACCCTCCGATCCAGCGGATTGCCAATCCGTCCCCGTTGTCCTCCATGCGCCAGCCGCCCACATCCGCGCCGCCCAGCGCCGCCATACCGTTGACGTGCAGTCTGCCGTCCGCCACACGAGCTACCTCCTGAGCGTCCTGCCGCAGCGACAGCTCCTCGCCGGTAAAGACGGCACGGAAGCCGTTAGGCTCCACCTCCGTCTCCCCGTCTGCATCACGGCAGGCCAGCCCGAAGCCCACCGCCGTGCCGTACACCGGCGCGGTCCCGTCGTACCCTACGACGCCCGTCCGAACGCAGGCCGCCGCGTTCTCTCTGTACCGGTCGAAGGCGTCCGTCACCGCTGCCAGGCCGTTCTTCAGCGTCGCGGCAAAGCCATAATACGCTCCCAGCTTCTCCGGCTCCGCTTCCAGGCGGACGCTGAGCGCCGCCGCCTGCCCATCAAAGCTGTCCGCCGCCACGTATTCCGTCTCCACTTGCGCCGCCAGCTCCTCCACGGCCCGCTTCAGCCGCTCCTCCCCACCGGCGATGAGGCTCCGCAGCTTCCGGTACTGCTGCTCCGTCCCCTTTCCGCCGGAGGACGCGCCGGTGCCCTGCTCCAGCCGCTCCAGCGCCAGATTCAGCTGCTGGGCCATCTGGAACAGATACGAGTACTGCTGCATCACCTGCTGCTGTACGCTACCTGCAGGACACGCGGGCATAGGGATGGTGCTCACGGGCCGTCACTTCCTTTCTCATACACCGCCGACATGCTGAACACGCGGCACCGGCCGGTGCCCTGCAGCCGCAGCCGCACCTGCCTGCATCGTCTGGGCCGCAGGTGCAGCAGATACCCGCGGGTCTGTCCGTCACCGCCGATGACCTGTCCCAGCGTCTCCCAGCTGCGTCCGCCGTCATAGCTGGCGCTGGCCTCCAGCCGCGCCCGATCCTCCGGCTGCACCCGCAGCTCCAGCCGCGCCAGATACTTGTTCTCCGGCTGAGAGAGTCCCAGCTCCCCCGTCTCCGCCATCCACCGCAGCGCCGTCTCCTGCTGTCCGCTGCCGCCGGTCATGTCCAGCAGCCTGCCGTCCCTCGCCAGACCGTACAGCGCCCCGTCGCACACGGTGAACGCCATGATGTCGGCGTCGTCCTGCCGGTGCCACAGTCCCCGCGCCGTATCGTATACCAGCAGGTGCCGCTTCCCGTCTCCACCCTGCGCCGCCAGCCAGTACTGCCCGTTCCAGCCCGCCGCCGCGCCGTCCTGATACCGTACACTGCCCAGCGGCATGGACACGCAGCCGGGCATACTGCCATCGAAGGCGTACACACCGCCCAGCCCCAGGTAGAACAGCGTCCCGTCCACCACGGCGGCCGCACCGTGGCACCCCTTCTTCACGCCCGGGCAGCGCAGCGTCACGATCTGATGCGCGCCGGTGGCGCTGGGGTACACCCGCTCCATACAGTCCTCCTTGAAGAAGATGACGCCGCCCAGACACGCCGCCGCGCCGGTAAACGCCCCGTCAGAGCCGCGGGACGCCGCGTAGCTGTCGGTACTGAGCCCTGCGAAGCTGTTCCAGTTCCGGAAATCCCCCAGCTTGCTGGCGTAGATCTCGTTCACCGGCCGCCCGTCCACAACGCCGTACTTGCAGCCCCACAGCCGGTTACCCTGCTCCACCACGAAGTCCATGTCCGGCACGCACCGCGCCGCCGTCACCTCCGCCGTCTGGCTCCCCACCTTGGCTGTCGCCGCCGGCACCGCGATCCAGTCATCGCCCGCCGCATCCAGCACGTGCAGGCCGTTGAGCGTCTGGGCCTCGCAGCCCTCCACCGTCACGCCGTCTCCGGCGGCAAAGCCCCGTCCGATACCAGCGGCGGATATTTTGGTGCACACGTTTTCCACGTCCAGCCACACGCTGCCGTCGTACCGCTTCATCACCGGCTCGGCGTCGGAGGTATCCAACCACAGACTGCCCGCCTCCGGCGCATCAGGGGCCGCCGCCCCTGCGGCATAGTCCCCCAGCTCCTCGCCGCCGCTTCTGCACAGCGACGTCGTCACCTCTCCCGCGGTGACGTTCCGGTTCTCCATGCTGCCGAAGTCCGACAGGTCCTGCGTGTTGATGTACTTTCTGTCCGGCCAGATCAGCAGGTATGCCCCCATGTTCACCAGCTGCTTTTCACCGTCGGACAGCGCCAGTCCTGTCTTTTCTCCGCCTACGTACAGCGCCGTGCCGTCCACCCACACCAGCGCATCGCGGCACGTCAACCCGTTGGGCTTACTCAGCACTGCGGTCTCGCCTCTGGCCGGACGGGTCTCCAGCGCCGGGTACCCGCCGCTCCACAGATTCTCCATATTCTGAAAGCAGCCCATGGCGCTGCCCGCCCGCCGGTCCAGCCCCAGGAACCGGTCCACCGTCACGCGCCGCTGCGCCGGCGCCGTCAGCTTGGGAAAATACATCCCCCCACCTCCTTAAAACAGGCGCAGTGCCGCCGCGCTCCGCTGAGGCCGCTCCCTGCGGCACCGATAATCCTTGTAGGTCAGAAAGGCGTTGTTCCATTGGGCCGCCGCGTTGTTGTACCGCGCCATCTCGCCGTTGGCGTAGTGGATCTGCGCCTCCACATAGTGGCGGTACAGCTCGTCGTAGGGCGCCTCCGCCGTCAGCACGTACTCCTCCGTCACCTCCGGCAGTGCCCCCGTGACCTGCTCCGCCTCCCGCAGCACGAAGCCCTCGGCCTGCGCCAGCCACTGCATCTTCTCCTCTCTGCCGTACTGGTTGGGCAGCAGGGCGTCCACCCTGCCCAGCATCTGCCCCGCCGTCATTCTGTCCATGTCAGTTGGCCCGCTCGTCCACATAGCGGCGGGCGGTCTCCGCCATCATGCGGCTGTTCTCCAGCACCTCCGCCACGTAGTCGGGCACCTGTACCTGCACGCCCTTCATGATCTTCCAGCTCCGTCCGTTGACGGACACGATCACGAAGTTCTCCTCATTCTTTCTGCCGCGGGGCAGGAAGATGGACACCATATTTTCCTTCATCACGCCGTTCTCCTTTCATCGTTTCCCTGCGCTGCGGGAGGGGCCTGCCGCCCCTCCCGCGCCCTGTCAGTTGGCCTTGTCCTCGCCGGAATAGCTGGAGCCGCACTCCACGCGCACCATGTACTCATCGTACAGGATAGCGGCGGCGTGGACACCCTTCCAACCCACGCTGGAGCGCTGGTCCAGGGGGTCTGCGGTGCCGGAGGAGCCGCGGGGCTTCACGATGACCTCCGTGCCCTCGCTGAGATCCACCACGCCGTAGGCGCCCTTGCCCAGGAACAGGCAGCCATACACGGCACAGCCGTCCTTGCCGCCCTCGCCCGGGCAGATGGCGGCCTTGTCCGATGCGGTGACGGCCTGCTCCAGCACCAGCTTGGCCGCAGTGTTGGACTTCACCTTCACGCGCTGGCCGCCGATGAGCACATAGCGGCCCGCCAGTGCGTCGGCGGCCACCGTGCCGCCGGTAAAGCTCACCTCGGTACTGTTGGCCGCCGCGCCGCTTACCGTCAGGGTGCGTGCGTCCTGCGCCAGGTCCTCGCCACGGTAGATCTTGGCCTCGGTGGTCTCCACGAAGCGCACGCCGTGGAGCTCGCCGATCTCGCCGGAAAACAGCTCCGTGGCGGCGGCGTACTGATGTGCGGCGATCCATGCCTCGTCCTGCCGCAGGTCGAAGGCCACGCTGGGATGGATGATGCACACGTACTTGCCATCGAACGTGGGGGCATTCATCTTCTTCAGCTGGGTGGCCGCCTTGGCCACCAGCTCGCTGGTCATCTTGCACGTACCATCCAGCGCGTAACGGCTCAGCACCTCGGCGGAGGTGCCGTCTGCCTTCTTCTGGGGCGCGTAGATGACCTGATTGCCCTGCTGGATCTCGTTGCGGGTCACGGTGTCCAGCGTCAGGCCCATGTTGCTGCCATGGCGGTCGGTGATCTCCAGCACCACGTCGTCGATGGCCGTCAGGTCCAGCATATCGGACACGGTGGTGTAGTCGCCGTACTGCGCCAGATCCTTGGTGATGTAGCTCACCGAAATACCGCTGCCATCGGGGGTCACGCCCTCGGTCAGCGGCGTCAGCGCCTTGTCGAAAGCGCCGAACTTACGCCACTCCACGGTCTTGCCGCCGCCCACCGGCAGGCCCTTGGTGGCCGCGAACTGGTTGTGTACCAGCTGGGGCTTGGCGTTCTCCAGCAGCTCCATGCCGTAGTAGGTCTTCATCTCGGCGCTGAGAGCGCCGGTGGTCTGTGTGTTCATCTCCCCTGCAAACAGCTGCAAATTCATCTTCTCCATGCTTGTCCTCCTCATTTTGTTCAGAATCGTATCTTCTCTCCGTCCTGTACCCGTTTCCGGATGTCCGCCAGCTCGCGGCTGGTCAGTCCTCTGGGATCGCTGCGGGTCACGGAGCGGCTATCGCCGCGGTTCTCCGCAGGCCGCCCGCCGCCGGAGGCGATGGAACGCGCCATCTGACTGCGTGCCTGCGCCGCGGCATAGCCCATGGCCGCCTTCAGAAGCTCCTGCCGGTGTACGATCTCATAGGCGGTCCTGCCGTCCACACCTGCCGTCACCAATCGCCCGAACCGGGGTGATGCCATCTCCCGCCGCCAGTCGAAATCGGGATACACCTGCCGGATGCGTCCCTCCTCCGCCTGCAGGCGCAGCACCGCACCGGCCTGGGACTCCCGCCGCGCCTGCACCTCCTGCCGCAGGCGGGCGTTCTCCTGCCGCAGTCCCCGCAGCCGCCCGTCCAGTATCTTCTGCACGCGGGCGTCGAACTGCTCCTTGTACTGCCCGCGGATCAGGGCGCTGAACGCCTCCTGCTCCCCGGCGTCGGGAGCCGCCTGACCGCCTGTCTCTCCGCCCGTCTCCTGACCGGCCTCTGCATCCTCCGCAAACGTCTGCCAGTCCATCCAAAGCTGCTTCATAGCCTCTCCTTCCCGTGGTAGGTCACGACCCTGTTACCTGCACACACGCGGGATACTGCCGTGCCAGCTGCGCAAGCCCGCACCGCACCAGGGTGAAGGCAGCGCCGCAGTCCCCTGCACCCTCCACCTCCGCAAAGCCCCTGCGGATGCACACCCGCGCCGCCTGCCCCGTCTCCTCCAGGCTGCCCGCCAGTGCGTACACCAGCGCCGACACGGCGGCGCACACGATGTCCTGCCCTGCCGGAGCGTGCCCCGCGTGACCGCATACCGTCACATGCGTCCCGTCGAACACCGCCCGTATCATCGGGGCCTCACGGCCTCACGGGACTGCTTTCTCTGCCGCTCCATGGCGTCCGGCGCGCTGCCCGCCTTCACCGCGCCCACGTCGGGCGCCTCGCCGCCGTTCATCTCCTGCTCCAGCGCCTGCGCAAGACTTGTCCCCTGTTTGGCGTCCAGCAGCTGCACCGCCGTCAGCAGCTGCCGCTGGAGCCACGCCACCTGCCGGGTCCGCTGCTGTCCCTGCCGGATGACCGATGCCAGCTGGTCCTTGTTCTTGAACTCCATCAGCTCCAGACACCGCAGGGCCTGCTCGGCCATATCTGCGCGGAAAAACCCCATCTGGAACAGCTGCAGCGCCAGCTGGTTGTACTCCATGGTCTTGTAGGGTGTCTCGTCCTGCGCCGCGATCTCCAGATCGAACTCCGGTACCCGATAGCCGCCCAGCGCCAGAGCCTTGGGCTGCATGCCGCCGTTGTCGAACATGCGGAACTCCCGCTCCGCCCCGCGGCCCAGCAGCCGGAACTGCCGTGGTGCGCTGTAAAACTGCCGCACCAGCTCGATGCACAGCGTCATCACCTGCGCGAATGCCTGGTACCCGTCGTCGATCATATTGCGGGACAGCTTGCCGCCCGCCTCCTGCAGGGCCGCGATAGCCGTGGCCGCCGTGACGCCGCCTGCAGTGCCGCCGCTCATCACGTCGCGGTTGCCCGCCGTCTCCTTCATCTCCGCCACCTTGTTCTGCAAGACGGCCACATACACGCTGTCCAGCGTGGGCACACGGATAGGCGCGATGGAATCGGCCCCCAGATTGCCGTTGGTGTGGACGAAGGGCTGCGTCCAGTCGGCGTACTCCTCCTCGTTCACCGCCCCGTCGGAGCGGATGAAGAACCGCGGCGTGGCGGCGGCCAGCGTGTTCTTCAGGATAGCCTGGTTCATCAGGTCGATCTGCTTCTGCGCCGGCTTGCACAGGTCCACGTAGCCGTAGCCGCAGGGCGTCCCCTCCTCGGGGAACAGCACGTCGAACACGAAGGGATACTGCCCGTGGTCGTACCATCCCCGCTTTTCGTACTGCGGGTCGTTTTCCGAGGCGTACAGCACCGTCTCCCCCACGAACTTGCAGTAGTGCAGCACCTGCCGCCCCTCCGCCTCCGTGTGGTAGTACCAGTCCACCACCAGTGACTGGTCGGAGGTATCCACCCGATCATCGTAGAGATAGCGGCTCACCTGGGACGCGCCGCCGCGCCCCAGCTTCCCTTCCAGCTGGGGATAGTCCCGCAGCAGCCGGTGGTTGGGTGTCAGCTCCACGGAGAAGAAATTCTCCGATGCCTGGATGTCCTGCACTCCCGGCTCCCAGAACAGGTTCAGCACGTCCATGCTGCGGATGTCGATGTCCCCCAGCCCGTGGAGCTTGCCCCCGTCCCAGAACACGCCGTACACGGCGCAGCCGGACTTCAGCTTGTTCCACCACGCCCTGGCATACTCCTTCTTGAACCGGTTGTTCTGCAAGATCACCGGCAGGATGCGGGTCAGCTTCTCCGCCTCCTCCCGATCGTCCGGCTCGCGGGGCAGCACCGTAGGCTCGGGATAGCTGTCCATGGCGTCCGCGTGCTTGGACAGGATGCAGTTCACCAGCCACCCGCTGGCGGGGCGGGGATCGTGGGGATTGCCGCCCCGCCCCTCCTTCTCCATCTGCTCCCAGTGCCGCATCTTCCAGAACTGCTCGTTGTCGATGATGCGCTTGTCCAGATTCTCCTTGCCGCGTCGGTATTGCCGCAGGATCTCCGCCGCGCGGACCACCTCCTGCGTGCCGATCCTTGGCCGCATGACCTCCTGTTCCATGTCGCACCTTCCTTTCCTTGTTACTGCCTCTGCCCGCCACAGGTCCAACGTTGCACGCTCCGGTGCAGCGCTCCTCAAATTCTTCTCACGCCGCCCCAGCTGCCGAACCGCCCCGACCGCAGGTCCAGCGGATCCTCCGCGATCTCCCGTGCCGCCGCCCGCACCGGCGCGATGGGCCGCGTCATGCAGAAGTACCGGCTCTCGTCGGCCACATGGTCCTCCTGTGTGGTGTCCACGTCCTCCGGCACCGTCTCGCTGTATAAAAGCTGCGGGATGGTGCGGATAAATGCCCGGCAGTGCTGGAATACGTACAGTGTGGGGTATCCCTCGCCGTCGAAGCTCATACGGTAGTGCATCTGCATCCACCCCGCGATGCGCCGGTTGTCCCCCTTCACGAAGAAGATACGGTGCTTCAGCGCCGTCTCATAGATGCTCTCGCCGCGGCTGGCGTCCCAGATGGCGGGGTCCGCCACGCCCTGTATGCTCCGCCCCCGCAGCAGCGGGTGCTCCTCCTCCACTCTCCGGATCTCTGCGAACTGCCGCTCCGGCGTCCACAGCACGCCCTCGTCCGGCGTGCCGGTGCAGCCGTACAGCTCCGCGATACGGTACACGCACCCATCGTGGTCCACCGCCCACCAGCCGCAGGAAAACGGCCTTGCGTAGCCGAAGTCATAGCTGCGGTAGATATTCCATTCCCGCGGCACGTCGAAGGGCCGTATCACGTGGGTCCACCGCCTGTCATCGTAGTGATCGGGGTCGTCGGTGAACTCCTGAAACACCTGCCCCGCGAACACGTCCCACCGTCCCTCCAGCCACGCCCGCCTCAGCTTGTAGGGCAGAGCCTCCAGTGTCTTGAGATAGTCCGGCTGCCGCGCCAGCAGCGCCGTGTTGTCCGTGACCCGCGCCGGAATAAAGGCGTAGTCCTCCGGCTGCTCTCCGTCCTCGAACCGCCTGTCGATGAACAGCCGCTTGATGTACCCGTGCCCCGGCCCGCCCGGATTGCACGTATAGTAGATGCGCTTGGGGAAGTCGTTGACCCCTCGGACGCAGGCGGCGATCTGCCGCATCCACTGCTCCTTCAGCTGCGTGGCCTCGTCCAGAAAGATGACGTCGTACTCCGCGCCCTGGTACCGGTCCAGATCGCGGTCGCACCCGCAGTAGCCGAACTGCAATACGCTTCCGTTGCAGAACCGGAACTGCCGTTCCCCCGCCCGATACTCCGCCACATCTGCCAGCTCCTGCCGCAGAAACGCCAGATGGTTGGCCTCCAGCTCCGCCAGACTTCGCCGCACCAGCAGGATACGTATCCCCGCGTACCGCAGCGCCAGCAGCTTGGCCTTGCACCGCACCGCCCAGCTCTTGCCGCCGCCTCTGGCCCCGCCGAAGGCCACATATTTCTTCTCACAGGCCAGGAATTCCCGCTGCCGCGGGTTGGGCGTCCCCAGCGTCATGACCTCCGCCCTCATTGGCTCAGCTCCTCCGCCTCGCCGGACAGCACCACCCGCACCGTGCCTCCGCTCTTTTTCTCCGGCGGCTTCGGGGGCTCCAGCGACTTCCCCAGCCCCACCAGCGCCTGCAAAAGTCCCGCCAGCTCCTTGATCTCCCTGACGTCCGCCTCGCCCATATCCATCCGCTCTGCGGCGGACGCGGCAGCGCGGTTCAGCTGCCGCGCCACATTGGCCAGACATGTCTGCGTCTCCATCCGCTTCGTTCGGCTCCAGCGCCGCTGGCCGTACCAGTCCTCGTCCTGCGCGTGCCGGCTGACGGCCCGCTCCGTCACGCCGTACAGCTTCCCCAGCGCGCGGAAGCTGATGCCGCCCGCCTCGTATCTCTCCCGCATCTCCTCCCACGGGATACCCTTCTTCCTGCCTATCTCTCCTCTCCTCCTCTCACCTCGTACACCGCCAGGATCTGGGCGGCGAAATCCGCCAGGCACTTCCGGCACACGTTCTCACCGGCCACGCGGTAGTAGCGATCACCCCGCCGGATCTCCCCGCCGCACAGATCACATTCCGTCCATACGCCGCGCTCCTGTTCTTTGTCTCTGCACATATGTACACCTCCCCTTCACCTCTCCCCCGCCGCGCCCCCCTCCGGTTGCCCTTTTCCGTCCACATCAGGAAATTATTTTTTCTTTTCCTCTCCTTATTCTCCGGCGCACCCCGACGGACACACCCCGTAGGGGCTGGGGTCTGTCCCTCTGTTTGCCCTGCCGTGGCCCCGTTCTCGCACCCCGTAGGGGCCGGCGTCCTCGACGGCCCGCATCGTTTTTCTTTCATGCCTACGGCGGGGATATTTCGCGCTCCGGCGCGACATCCTTTTGCCCACGGCGGCAAAAGGATGCAAAAACGCCGCCAAAGACCCATGGTCTTTGGAATTCCTTTCGTCCGCTTGCAATCACGGCGCAAAAAGGTCCCACAACGAATCGCCTGTACTTCTATCCCCGCTGCCGCTCCCACGCCCCGCGCGGCGGCGCTATGTTCTCCCAATATAAAAAATCGGCGGCCCAAGGGGCCGCACCTGCACTTGCCGCCAACGGCGGCAAGTGCGCGATTTGATAATCGCTCAAATCGGTAGACCCGCCAATCTCTTGTGACCACCACGTCAGCGGCAGCGCGGGTAGACTCGTGGCCGATTCCCTGAGGTGCCTTTTCCTGTCGCATCGAAATCGGCCTGAAGGAAATCCAAAAACCATCGGTTTTTGGCGGCGTTCTTTCCCCCATTTCTTTCAACAGCGAAAGAAATGGGGCCGCCGGAGGCAAAAAAAGAGACGGACGCTTCAAAGCGTCCGTCTCTTTTTTCTTTCTGCTTATGCCACGAAATTCCGGATCTCCACCACAGCTGCCACGATACAGAACAGCCCGAACGCGAAGATGAGCGTGCCGCCCACCTTCTTTTTCTCCTTGAGCTGGAACATGATGGAGCCCACCAGCAGCATGCTGGCCGCCAGCAGGATCATACTCAGTCCCGGCACATACAGCACATTCAGCTTTCGCAGCGCCCACAGCAGCATGGCCAGCGCCAGCAGCCCAATGGACACATTTTTCTTCGTATTCATCGACATCTTCTCTACCTCCCTGACGGCCCTGACCGTCCCTCTCAGTGTATCGCATCCGCCGCCGGAGCGCAAGCCCTCTCCCGCAGCAATCTGCCCTTCAGTACCGCCGCCACGGTCTTGGCGTCCGTCAGCGTCCCGTCCATGCACTGCCGCACCGCTTCCTCGAACGGCACCCGCAGCACCTCCAGGAACTCATCCTCATCCGGATGGGTCTCCCCGAACGTCAGGTCCTCCGCCATATAGAGATACAGCGTCTCTCCGTAGCACCCCGGCGACGCGATGAGCGCCCCCAGCTCCGTCCATCGTCCGGCCTCGGCGCCGATCTCCTCCTTCAGCTCCCGCTGCGCCGTGAGGAACGGCTCCTCGCCGGTCTCCCGCTTGCCCGCAGGGATCTCCGTCAGCACCCGCTCAAAGGCGTACCGGTACTGCCGCACCAGCACCACGCGGTCCTCCCCATCGATGGCCAGGATACCCACGCCGCCCGGGTGCTCTACCACCTCGCGGCTGCTCTCCTTCCCGTTGGGCAGGCGCACCGTGTCCTGCCGCACCCGAATGATGCGGCCGCGGAACACCTCCCGACTGTCAATGGTCCTCTCCGTCAGATCCATACCGTACGCTCCTCTCGCCGTTTTTCCGCAGTATACCACACCCCGCGGCAAAAAGCCAGTCCCATGATCCTCTTGCGTCCCGCCGCAGGATGTGCTATACTATATGAATCAGCCCACAGGGAAAGGAGGTCCTCCCATGGAAAAGTCCGGCGTCAAGATCGCCGCCCAGAACCGCAAAGCGTTCCACGACTATTTTGTGGAGGACCGCTACGAGGCCGGCATCGAGCTGTTCGGCACGGAGGTCAAATCCATCCGCGCCGGCACGCTGAACCTGAAGGATTCCTTCTGCGTCGCCAAGGACGGCGAGATCTATGCCTACAGCCTCCACATCTCCCCCTATGAGCAGGGCAACATCTTCAACCGCGACCCCGACCGTCCCAAGCGCCTGTTGCTGCACAAGCGGGAGATCCGCAAGCTCCACGCCCTGCAAAAGCAGGATGGTTACGCCCTGATCCCCCTGTCCGTCTACTTCAAGAACTCCCGCGTGAAGGTGGAGCTGGGCCTGTGTAAGGGTAAGAAAACCTACGATAAGCGGGATGCCGTGGCCAAGCGGGATGCCAAACGGGAGATGGACCGTGCCATGCGGGAAAAGAACCGCGGCTGATACCACCTTATATTTTGCAGAAACGAGGACACTGTTATGGCCAATCCTATCGTCACCATTGAGATGCAGGACGGCGGCACCATCACCTGCGAGCTGTATCCCGACATCGCACCCCAGAGCGTGTATAACTTCATCTCCCTGGCCAACGCCGGCTTCTACAACGGTCTGATCTTCCACCGCGTCATCCCCGGCTTCATGATCCAGGGCGGCTGCCCCGACGGCACCGGCATGGGCGGCCCCGGCTACTGCATCAAGGGTGAGTTCGCCGCCAACGGCGTCAGCAACGACCTTCGCCACACCCGCGGCGTCCTCAGCATGGCCCGCGCACAGGCCATGGACTCTGCCGGCAGCCAGTTCTTCATCATGCACAAGGACGCCCCCCATCTGGATGGGCAGTACGCCGCCTTCGGCTGCGTCATGGACGGCATGGACGTGGTGGACCGCATCGCCAATCAGCCCCGCAACATGATGACCAACAAACCCAAAAAGGACCAGATCATCGCCAAAGTCACCGTGGACACCCACGGCGAGACGTATCCGGAGCCGGAGAAGCTGGCGGACCCCTTCCGCAGATAATTTTCGCATTTCACAGCATTTATCAATTTTTTCACAGCGTTTGCACCGGCGGGGAGCATCCCCTCCCCGCCGTCCCATACGGGGCTGTACCGGTTTCGACGGGGGTGTGGAGGCTGGATAAGCGGGCGGCGGCGCCTGACCGCCATAAAACGGGCAATTTAAAATTAACTGACAACACTAACACTGTTGCCGTCGCTGCTTAAGCAGTGACCGTCTGAACCAGAGAGGCCACCGGCTGGGGAAGGCGTCGTTAAGGTGGCGTCCGTGAGGCGGGTAAGAGTTGCCCCGCCCACGCATCATGACTCTACTGAACTGCAAAGTCTGTCCGGTGTCTTTGCAGGGAGGGAATGCTGAAACCTGACTGCGCCCGGAGAAAGTCCTGTCAAAGTGCTTTCGGACAGGGGTTCGACTCCCCTCAGCTCCACCATTTGGACCGCACTCGAACACGCGAGTGCGGTCCTTTTTCTCTGATATTGCAGAAGATCGATGTGGGGCTTGACACCCGCCCGCTTCAAGGTCATTTTTCCCGTAGGAATGTCCTGGCGTTCCCGGCCGAAGCGGTCGATTTCCCACACCAGGAGGCAGTCGAAGCGCCCATTCTCCGCGTCTCGCAGCATCCGCTGGAACTCGTCACGGCCGACGACGTTCTCGTCAGACATCCGGAAGAAATAAGGCTCCAGAGAACTCCGGAGCTTCTCGAACTGGCCGAGTTTGATTTTACTGTTTTACGGCCAACCGGTATTGGCGGTCTTTTTTAATGCCTTTCGTCCATGTTTGCCTTACCTTCGCCGTGAGGGGCCGTGACCTCCTCGATGGCCTCCTCCGCTCCGGACCTCCTCGCCCAGTGGCAAACCAGCCAAAAAATACGGGACACGCCCTGCGTATCCCGTATTTTTTGGTTGGTATTCATTCTCCCCCGCACTGCTGCCAGCGCCAGGCATCGCGGCACATATCCTCCAGCGACCGCCTCGCCCGCCAGTGCAGCACCTGCGCCGCCTTCTCCGTTCCGGCGTAGCACACCGCCGCATCGCCGGCCCGCCGCCCCGCCATCACGTAAGGTACCGCCACGCCGGTGGCCTGTTGGAAGGCGTCGATGAGCTCCAGCACGCTGGTGCCGCGGCCGGTGCCCAGATTGAACACCTCCGCACCGGTGTGCTCCTGCGCGTAGGCCAGCGCCGCCGCGTGCCCCTCCGCCAGATCCATCACGTGGACATAGTCCCGGATGCAGGTACCGTCCGGCGTGGGATAGTCGCTGCCGAACACGCTGAGCTTTTCCCGTATCCCCGCCGCCACCTGGGTGACATAGGGCATCAGGTTGTTGGGCACGCCGTTGGGCCGCTCCCCGATGCGCCCGCTCTCATGAGCACCGATGGGGTTGAAGTACCGCAGCAGCACCACCGACAGCTCCGGCTCCGCCGCAGCCGCGTCCCGCAGGAGCTCCTCAATAAAATACTTCGTCCTTCCGTAGGGATTGGTACACTGCCCCACCGGCATGTCCTCCGTCAGCGGTGAGGGGCTCTCCCCGCCGTACACCGTGGCGGAGGAGCTGAACACCAGCCTCCTGCACCCGAACTCCGCCATGACCTCCAGCAGTGTCAGCGTGGTGTCCAGATTGTTGCGGTAGTACTTCACCGGCTTGCGCACCGATTCCCCCACCGCCTTGAAGCCCGCGAAATGGATGACCGCGTCAATACTGTGGGCCGCGAACACGGCCCGCATGGCCTCCCGATCCGCCGCGTCCACGCGGCACACCGCCATTTTCCGGCCCGTGATCTCCTCCAGCCGCCGCGGCACGTCCGGACTGCTGTTGGAGAAATCATCCGCGATCACCACGTCGTACCCCGCAGCGGCGCAGGCCGCCGCCGTGTGCGACCCGATGTAACCGGCCCCGCCGGTCAGCAGTATCGCCATCGCATACATCCCCCTTTCTTCGATATTCCCATGATACCGTGGTCCATGTCCCCTGTCAAGAAATGCCTTTGGGCGCAAACGGTAAATTGTTACTTTTTTTCACTTGCAAAAGTGAAAAATTATAGTATCATTATGACACGCGCCGCACTCTGCTGGACGGAGGCGGCAGCAGGAGGTAACATAATGAATCAAGAAACGAAGCGCACGAAACTTTCCGTGCACGATCTGGTACAGCTGTCTGTACTGATCGCCATCATGCTGCTGTTGGAGCTGACGGGCCTGGGTATGATCAAGACCGCGGGCCTGGAGATCACCATCATGCTGGTACCGGTCATCGTGGGAGCCATCGTCATGGGTCCCGCCGCCGGTGCCCTGCTGGGCGGTGTATTCGGCCTCATCAGCTTCTGGGAATGCTTTGGCAAGAGCGCCTTTGGCGTGGTGCTGATGGGCATCAACCCTTTTCTCACCTTCCTTGTCTGCGTACCCACCCGCATCCTGGCGGGCTGGATCTGCGGTCTGGTGTTTCAGGCGCTGCGCAAGGTGGATAAGACCCGCCTGCTGTCCTTCGGTGCCGCCGGCCTGTCCGGTGCGCTGTGCAACACGCTGTTCTTCATGACCACCCTGTGCCTGTGCTTCTACAACACCGACTTCATTCAGGGCTTTGTGCAGGCTATGGGCAGCGCCAACGCCTTCCTGTTCGTCATCGCCTTTGTGGGTGTCAACGGTCTGGTGGAGGCCATCGTGTGCTTCTTCACCGGCGCCGTCATCGCCAAGGCTGTGGTGTTCAGCAGCGGCAAGCTGGCTGCCCGCCGCACCGCTGTACAGAACGGAAAGTGAGGTAGAGCACTATGATCCTCGCGCTGGATATTGGCAACACCCATATCGTCCTGGGCTGCATGGAGGGCCGGCGCATCCGCTATCTGTGCCGCATGGCCACCAACCGGCTCACCACCGGCGCGGAATACGCCGTCACCATCAGCCGCCTGCTGGAGTTCGGTCATATCGCGCCTGACGCCTTTGACGGCGCCATCATTTCCTCTGTGGTCCCCCAGGTCACCCGCTCCCTGTCGGAAGCCGTGAAAATGCTGACCGGTGTGGAGCCCATGGTGGTAGGTCCCGGCATCCGCTCCGACCTGACGGTCCGTCTGGACGACCCCGCCACGCTGGCCAGCGACCTGCTGGTGGCCGCCGTGGGCGCGCTGGACGTGTATGAGCCGCCCCTGATCCTCATCGACATGGGCACCGCCACCACCGTCACCGTACTGGATGGCGAGGGTGCGTTCCGCGGCGGGGCCATCATCCCCGGCGTGCAGCTGTCCCTGTCGGCGCTGGCGTCCCACACGTCGCTGCTGCCCGCCATCTCGCTGGATGCCCCGCCCCACGCCATCGGCACCAACACCGTGGACTGCATGAAAAGTGGCAGCATTCTGGGCGCCGCCCTGCTGCTGGACGGCATGATCGACCGCATGGAGGCCGAGCTGGGCCAAAAGACCACGGTGGTGGCCACCGGCGGTCTGGCCCGCTGCATTGTTCCCATCTGCACCCACGAGATCCTGCTCAACGAGGATCTTCTGCTCTATGGCCTTGCCGTGCTGTACGAAAAGAACCGCTGACAAAAAAGAGGTCCCGCGTCTACGGACGCGGGACCTCTTTTTTTGCTACTCCCCCAGCAGCTTTCCCCAGGTATCGCGGCCTACGATGCCGTCCGCCGCCAGACCGGCAGCCCGCTGGAACCGTTTCACCGCCCCGGCGGTACCGCCGCCAAAGATACCGTCCACCGCGCCGCTGTCGCAGCCGTAGCCGTTGAGCAGGGCCTGTACGGCCCTGACGTGGCCGCCGGCGCTGCCTCTGCGCAGCACCGGCAGCAAAGGCGCCGCACCGCTCTTCCTGTCCGACGCCGCTGCCGCCGGAACTGACGGAGCCGATGGTTCCGCCTCCCTGCCGTAGGCGATGGCGTCAAACGGGAAATGGGTCCCCGGACACCCCGTGGCGTTGACATCGCTGTGCCGCTGCACCGTGGTGACGCCGTACTTCCTCTTGAGATACGCCACCAGCTCCGTACCGGCCCTGCGCTGCACCGCCGGCATCTCCTCCTTGTCGAAGCTGCCCTCGAAGCACACGCCGATGCTGTCGGAATTGCTGCCTCCGGCGTGAGCGCCCACGGTGTCCTCCGGTCTGCCGCGGTACACCGTGCCGTCCTTCCGCACGAAGAAATGGTAGCCGATGCCGGACCAACCGTTGGCCAGATGCCATGCGTGGATCTGGTCGGCACTGCACGTCACCGCCGCCGCATGGTGCAGGATGATACGCCTGGTGACGCCGCGCCTGGCCAGCGTTCCGCTCCAGCGGTAGGTCTTTTCGATGATCTTCATACGCTCTCGTCCTCGCAGCTCTGGCAGTCCCGCTTATACTGTGCCGTGCTGATGCCCAGCAGAGCGCCCAGAAACGTAGTGACCACGGCCACGGTGCCCACCACCTGCTCGGCGTACAGCCAGCCCCAGATGCCGCTGAGTCCCCAGTACAGGGCGCTCAGCGCCGGCAGCACAATGGTCACGATCCATTTCAGGGTATCATATACCTTGTCGCTCAGTTTCATATTTCTTTCCTTTCCGGCCCTCCGGCCTGTTACATCTTATGTACCGGCAGCTTGTCAACTTCCAGCATTACCCGTCTGGCGCTGCCGTTTCCCCCCATTTTTTCGTAGGGCTCGTACAGGTATACCCGCAGGTTCTCATATTCGTCCTGGGTGATGTACCCCCGCTCCACGTAGGCCATGCCCAGATGGACGATACGGTCGTGGGCCAGACCCACCAGCATCTTCCGCTCCGCATCGTCCTTGTCTGCCCGCCTGCCTACCAGTGCCCACAGGCCGGAGGACGCCAGTGCCGAGCCCAGCACCGCCGCCGTCAGCTGCATCCATGGTTCCACTTCACCTCACCCCTTCATATGCCCATGCTGTTGGCATAGTACGTCACGCCATCGATGCTCAGCGTGCTCTGCACCGGCTCCCCGCTCATGACGGGGCGGCAGTCCGCCGCCTTGCCGGGCCGCGCCGCCGCCGTGGTGTACAGCTGCAAGTACCGCTGGCACTTCCACAGCACCTCCGCCCAGTCCGGTATCTCGTTCACCGCCCAGCTGCCGTCCGGCTCCTGATGGGCCAGCGTGGATACGCCGCCCAGCTCCAGCTTCACTGCTCTCAGGTCGATACGTCCGTCGTCCGGCACGCCGAAGCCCACCGCGCCGATGTCCTTGCTGCTCACCGTCAGTACGTTCAGCGTATTGGCCTTCAGCGTCATGCCGATGCCCGGGTCCGTCCCCGCTGCCGTCATGACATAGGCGCTGCACGCGCCCATCACCGGCCCCGTCAGCACAGACAGCGTTGCCACCTCCGTCACCGGCCACTCCAGCTTCTGCTGGTAGTACACGCGGGTGCCGGTGCCGGACTCCTCCAGCTTCAGCACTCCGTTTCCCACCGTGGCGTAGCACTGTGCTGACCGCGCCTGCCACCGGTCCACGGTGAGTCCTGTACCGCTGTACACCGTCTTGCCCCGCTGATTCACCGGCGTGCCGAAATACCAGTTGTCCAGCAGATTCCGGTTCCACGGCCTCGCCTTGGCGGAGATGGCGCTGCCGCTGATGGCGATGCCCTCCCCCGCCGTGTAGGCAGGCCCCGCCGGCCCCTGGAGTCCCTGCACGCCCTGAGACCCCTGCTCTCCCTGCGGGCCCGCAGGGCCTACATCGCCCTTGTCGCCTTTGTCGCCCTTGTCGCCCTTGGGACCGCCGCTCCCCACCGGCAGCCGGCTGGTCTGATAGCCGCCGCTCTCCTCGTTCCACAGCAGCCAGTAGCCCTCCGCCCCCGCCTTGGGCGGATGGTCCATCATCCGCTGCAGCCGCTGCTCCAGCTCCGTAAACTTGGCGGGGATCTCCGGCCACGCCGTGTCCCCCGACAGGCTTCGGGGGATGAACACCCGCACCACGGTGCTGTGCCGCTGCACCGCGCCGTCAGCCCTGGCCGTGGCCCGCAGCTGTATGGCGTACTCCCCACTCTGGGGCAGGTCCTCCCGCTGCAGCAGCACCTGTCCGCCGCCGCTGACCTGCTCCAGCGTCAGGATGTTCAGCCCGCCCTCCGGCGCCTCCATCAGCACCTCCCAGTCATACCCCTCCGGCAGCTCACCCCGGATCTCCAGCGGGACGCTGCCGCTGTCGAACTGCATGGCCACCGGCGCGCCGTCCCACGTGAGATGCCATTCCTTAAATTGGATCATGTCGCTTCCCTCCTATCGTTGGTTTCGCCTCTGCACGCCCCGCAGCCCTTTGCCGCACGCCGGCATGCAACGCGCCCCGGAACCTTTTTCCCGCCATGCGCCTGCATTGCGGCGCTTCCATGCGGTTTTTTGTATCCTCCCCGTTCTTTTTGTACTTTTTCAATAAATTTTTCCGCTTTTATTGCTTTTCCCAAAAATTATGGTATACTATCAGTGTTTGCTTACATAACAACTTTTTACCTGTGCTGATACCACATCTTCCGCCGCCCTGTGCGGTATGAAGTTACCGTACTCTGGACAAACTGTGAGCAGAGCTTATTGACCATCTGAAAAGAGGGAACTGCCTTGAACAAATACATGATCCATGGCGGCCATCCGCTGTTTGGCGAAGTGACCATCAGCGGCGCAAAGAACGCCGCCGTCGCCATTATTCCCGCCGCCCTGCTGGTGGACGGCACCTGCCGCATTGAGAACATCCCCCAGATCAGCGACGTGACCCTGTTTTTCTCCATTCTGGAGGAGCTGGGCGCCCGCATCCGCGTCCTGAACCGCCACGCGGTGGAGATCGACTGTCACGCCATCCACAGCACCCGCCCGTCCTATGATCTGGCCCGCCGTATCCGCGCCAGCTATTACCTGCTGGGCGCTTTGCTGGGCCGCTTCGGTCAGGCCACCGTGGCCATGCCCGGCGGCTGCAACTTCGGCGTCCGCCCTATCGACCAGCATATCAAGGGCTTCACCACCATGGGCGCCGAGGTGTCCGTGGAGGGCGGCTTTATCCACACCGCCGCCAAAGACGGCCGTCTCGTGGGCGCGCCGGTGTATCTGGATGTCGTCTCCGTGGGTGCCACCATGAACATCATGATGGCCGCCGCCCTGGCTGAGGGTACCACCACCATTGAAAACGCCGCCAAGGAGCCGCACATCGTGGATCTGGCCAACTTCCTGAACTCCATGGGCGCGGACATCAAGGGCGCGGGCACCGACTCCATCAAGATCCGCGGCGTGAAGAAGCTCACCGGCGGCACCTACTGCATCATTCCCGACCAGATCGAGGCCGGCACCTATATGGCCGCGGTGGCCGCCGCCGGCGGCCAGCTGCTGCTGAAGAACATCATCCCCAAGCACATGGACTGCATCAGCGCCAAGCTCATGGAGATGGGCGTGGCCGTGGAGGAAAATGACGATACGCTGCTGGTCCGCCGCAGTGAGCCGCTGCAGAAGGCCAACGTCAAGACCCTGCCCTACCCCGGCTTCCCCACGGATATGCAGCCGCAGATCGCCGCCGTGCTGTCTCTGGCTCAGGGCACCAGCCTTGTCACCGAGGGCGTCTACGGCGCCAACCGCTTCAAGTACGTGGACGAGCTGAAGCGCCTGGGCGCCCACATTCAGGTGGACGGCAAGGTGGCCGTCATCGAGGGCGTTGACCAGCTGGTAGGCGCTCCCATCCAGGCCTGCGACCTGCGGGCCGGCGCGGCGCTGGTCATCGCCGGTCTGGCCGCCAAGGGCACCACCGAGCTCAGCTGTGTCCAGTATATCGAGCGCGGCTATGAGGATCTGGTAGGCAAGCTCCGTGCCGTGGGCGCGGACATCGCCATGGTGGACGTGCCCGAGGAGAGCGAGGCCGAATCCCACATCAGCTGACAGGAGCCAGGACAGCGTTTGCTGCGAGAGGCCGCAGCCTTTGCGGCCTGCTGCGGCAGACGCTGTTATTTTTCCGGAAAGGTACATACCGCTTTGATCACCCTACATACACTGGCCAGCGGCTCCGAGGGCAACTGCCTGCTGGTCTCCGCCGACGATACCCACCTGCTGGTGGACGCCGGCATCTCCGCCCGCCGCATCAAACAGTCTCTGGCCCTGCTGGGCCTGACGCCGGACGACCTGTCCGCCATTCTCATCAGCCACGAGCACACGGACCACACGGCGGGCCTTGCCACCCTCCTGAAGCACCACCCCATCCCGCTGTACGCCACCGGCGGCACGGCCTTCTATCTCCGTCCCCGTCTGCCCCAGCTGGACAGCTGCCTGCATCTCGTATCCCCTGACAGCAGCTTTTCCGTGGGCCCCGCACAGGTGACGGTATTCGCCACCAGCCACGACGCGGGGGAGAGCGTGGACTACCGCGTGGACTGCGGCGACGCCGCCGTGGGCATCCTCACCGACACCGGCTTTGTGCCGGAACCGGCGGCCGCCGCCCTCACCGGCGTGGATCTGCTGGTGTTGGAGAGCAACCACGATGTGGAGTGGCTTCGCTCCGGCCCCTACCCCTTTTCCCTGAAACAGCGCATTTTGGGCCAACGCGGCCACCTGTCCAATGAGGACGCCGCTGCCTTTGCCCGCCGCATGGCGGAGTGCGGCACCCGCTGCATCGTCCTGGCCCATCTGAGCCGCGAGAACAACACGCCCCAGCGGGCGCTGGCCGTCATGGAAACGGCCCTGTCCGGTCTGGATGTGACCGTAGAGGTGGCCCCTCGCGGCGAGCTGAGCGCCTGCTACGGAGCGGAGGTGACACTGTGCAGAAGGTGACCGTCCTCTGCGTCGGCAAGCTGAAGGAGAAGTTCTATCTGGAGGCCGCCGCCGAGTACGCCAAGCGTCTCCAGCGGCTGTGCCGTCTGGAAATCATTGAGCTGCCGGAGAGCCGTCTGCCCGACGACCCCTCCCCCGCCGAGATCCGCCGCGCTTTGCAGACGGAGGCCGCCGCCATCCGCGAAAAGCTGCCCAAGGGCGGCGCGCTGGTGGCCCTGTGCATCGAGGGCAAGCCCTGCTCCAGCGAGGAGCTGAGCCGCCGCCTGACGGAGCTGGGGGTGCAGGGCAAGACCCAGATCACCTTTCTCATCGGCGGCAGCGTGGGACTGGACGAGAGCCTGAAGCAGCAGGCCGACTGGCGGCTGAGCATGTCGCCCATGACGTTCCCCCATCACATGGCCCGCATCATGCTGCTGGAGCAGATCTACCGTGCCTACCAGATCGCAGGCGGCGCAAAATACCACAAATAGGAGGTCTCACCCATGGAAAACTGGAGCTTTACCGGCCGTCCCGATGTGCCCGCGTGGCCCAAGGACGAGTCCGGCCGCGACGAAAAGGCCGCGCTGCTGAGGCAGACCTTTGACTCCCCCGCCGACGCCGACACCGTCATCTCCCTGCTGTCGGCCTACGGCGTCCCCTGCTTCAAATACTACGACCGCGAGGGCGGCGCCGGTAAGGTCATCAACGGCTTTTCCGGCTTCGGTGTCAGCCTGTATGTCCCCGCCTCCCATCTGGAGGAGGCCCGGGACATTCTGAATGCCACCCCCGTGGAAAGTGACGAGTAAGTGCATAAAAATCCGGAAAGGAGTACCGATATGAACTACAAACAGGAATACGAGCGCTGGCTCCGCAGCGACGCCCTCTCCCCCGCCGAGCGTGCGGAGCTGGAGAGCATCGCCGGCGACGAAAAGGAGATCGAAAACCGCTTCTACGGTCCGTTGGAGTTCGGCACCGCCGGTCTGCGGGGCACCATGAAGGTGGGCCTGCACCAGATGAACATCCACGTCATCCGCTGGGCCACCCAGGGCTTCGCCAACGTCATCGCCGCCGAGGGTGAGGACGCCAAAAAGAAGGGCGTGGCCATCTGCATGGACTGCCGCAACAACAATATGCTGTTCTCCCACGCCGCCGCCGAGGTCTGCGCCGGCAACGGCATCCACGTCCGCATTTTCGAGTCCCTGCGGCCCACGCCGGAGCTGAGCTTCGCCGTCCGCTACTACGGCTGTCAGGCGGGCATCAACGTCACCGCCAGCCACAACCCCAAGGAGTACAACGGCTATAAGGTCTACTGGTCCGACGGCGCCCAGCTGCCGCCCCAGCACGCCGACGCCATCGCCGCCCAGCTGGAAAAGATCGACATCTTCACCGGCGTGAAGCGCATGGACTTTGAGGAGGCGGTAAAGGCCGGTCTCATCGAGATCATGGGCGAGGAGACGGACCGCGCCTTTATGAAGGAGGTCATGGCCATGGTCAACGACCGCGAGTCCATGTCCAAGGTAGCCGACACCTTCAAGGTGGTCTACACCCCGTTCCACGGCTGCGGCTGGAAGCTGGTGCCGGAAGCCCTGCGGGGTCTGGGCGTCAAGCACCTGTACTGCGTGGAGCAGCAGATGGTGCTGGACGGCAGCTTCCCCACCGTGGCCTCCCCCAATCCCGAGAATCCCGAGGGCTTTTATCTGGCCATCGAACTGGCGGACAAGGTCGGCGCCGACTTCATTCTGGGCACCGATCCCGACAGTGACCGCGTGGGCATCATGGTCCGCGACCATACCGGAAAGTTCGTGGCGGTCACCGGCAACCAGACTGGCGTGCTGCTGCTGGATTACCTGATCGGTGCGCTGCGCCGCGCCGGGAAAATGCCGGAAAAGCCGGTGTTTCTGAAGTCTATCGTCACCACCAACATGGCCCGTACCGTGGCCGAGGCCAACGGCGTTACCTGCTGCGACACCTTCACCGGCTTTAAGTTTATGGCCGAGAAAAAGGCGGAGCTGGAGTCCTCCGGTCAGGGTGAGGTCATTCTGTCCTACGAGGAGAGCTACGGCTATATGATGGGCGACTACGTCCGCGACAAGGACGCCGTCACCGCGTCTCTCATCATCACCGAGATGGCGGGCTGGTACGCCGCCCAGGGCATGACCCTCTACGATGCGCTGCAGGCCCTGTACGTCAAGTACGGCTGGTACGGTGAAAAGACCCACAATCTGGTGATGCCCGGTGTGGACGGGCTGGAGAAGATGGCCGCACTGATGAAGCATCTGCGCCAGACGCCTCCCGCTGACATCGCCGGGGTGGCCGTCACCGTCCGCAAGGACTATGCCGACGGAACCGCAACCGATTGCGCCACAGGGGTTTCCAGCCCCATGGAGCTTCAAGGAAGCAACGTGCTGCGCTACGAGCTGGCCGATGGCACCACCATTCTGGTGCGCCCCTCCGGCACAGAGCCCAAAATCAAGATCTACATCCTCACCCGCGGCAAGGACGCGGCGGAGCGGGACGCCAACCTCGTCAAATACTCCGCATGGGTGGAGACCCTGGTCAGGTAACAGCGGCGAACCCCTTTTGACCCCCGATTTTCGTAAAAAAGAACTGCATGATGAAGAAAAAAAGAGACTGGGAACTTTCCCAGTCTCTTTTCTGCGTTTTTTTGCCGAAACGGTTATCTCCAGATCTCGCTGTAGAAGTAAACGGCCAGCATACCCGGGCCCACATGTGCGCCGGTGACAGGTTCATGACACACGGTGAGGATCTCTCCGGTGCAGCCCACCTGCCGCAGCTTGGTGGCCACCACCAGCGCGTCCGCCGGAGAACCGGCGTGGGAGATGCCCACGGGGGCGCTGCGGTCCTCCACCATCTGGTCGTACAGCTTCACCAGCTCCTCGATGCCGGCCTTCTTGCCGCGGACCTTGGAGAGCATCACGATCTTGCCCTCCTCGTCGCCCTCGAGGATGGGTTTGATCTGCAGCAGCGTACCGGCCAGCGCCGCACCGCCGGAGATGCGGCCGCCCTTGCGCAGGAACTTCAGCTCGTCCACCATAAAGTGCTGGCGCATCTTGCCGCACAGCTCCTCACAGCGGACCTCGATCTCCTCGATGACGCGGCCCTCTGCCGCCAGCTTGGCAGCCGCCAGCACGATGAGACCTTCGCCCAGGGACGCGCCCCGGCTGTTCAGCACGCGGATCTTCCGGTCCGGATACTCCTCGGCCAGCTCCTTGGCCACCAGCCCCACGCCCCAGCAGGTACCGCTGACGCCGCCGGAGAGTCCGATATACAGCACATCGTCGCCGTTTTTCAGATGCGGCTCCATTTCCCGCCGGGCGGCGTCCGGTGTAACCATAGAGGTCTGCACCACGGCGCCGTGCCGCATGGCCTCGTAAAAGCTGCGGCCATCGAACTCCGCGTTGATATCCGCCGGCTGACCGTCTATGGTGTAGGTCAGGCAAAGCTCACCGATGCCGTACTGCTCCAGCAGGTGCTTGGGCAGGTTTGCCGCGTTGTCGGTCATAATACGTACCATAACAGTGTTCTCCTTTTTGCTTTCGCATACTATGCCAGCTGCGGCACGACCCACTGGGCCAGCGTGTCAAACAGCTGCCGGTATCCCGGCATGGTCAGGTGGATGCCATCCGCCGAAATGAGCTCCGACAGATCCCGCTGCGGCAGGAAACGGCGGCGCACGTCGATCAGCGGCAGACCCTCGCGCATGGCGAAGGAGGCCACCGTGTCGGAATACAGCTCCTGATGCCGATAGATGCAGCCCACATCGCCCAGCCAGCGCATGATACTGTCTCGGCTGAGGCCGCCCCTACAAATATAGTCCAAATAACGAGCGCCGTCAATAGGCGGAAGTGTCATCAGCACCGGCTGCACCCCCACGCGGGCCAATTCTGTTACCGTCTGCTTCAATTTGGACAGAAATTCCGGCAGCTCCGTGCGGGGCCTGTGGTCCCCCTCTGGGTCGGCGGCGATGCCGGCCCAGTCGAAATCACTGTCGTTGCCGCCGTAGGCCACCAGCGCCCAGCGGGCGTCCATACCACGGGCCACGTCGTGCTCCACCAGCGAGAGTCCCTTGCTGATGGTGGAGCCCATCTTGGCGCGGTTCACCACCTCCAGCCGCTCCGTGGGGTACTGGGCCATGACCTCCGAAAGATGAAAATGATAGCGCATGGCGGCGTCCGGCACCGTGGCCTTCAGCAGCGAATCTCCATAGATATAGGCACGCTCCATGATCTGCCCTCCTTGGTGTCTTTTTACATAATATAGCATATTAGATTCCCTGCGTCAAGGTATCGGATCCATATTTTTCTTGTCAGATACGGCATCTTGTGATATAGTATATTATGTCTACTGACAAGGAGGCGTCTTTATGCAATACGACAGAAGTCTTGTGGCCCATAAGCTGCTGCGCTGGGACAAGTTCATCACCGATTACCATCTGCCGGATTGGGACTCCATCCCCGATTTCGGCCTGTATATGGATCAGGTCATCGTGCTGCTGGAGCAGTATCTCAGCTTCATCCCCACGCCGGCGGGGGCCAAGGAGCATATCGTTACCTCCGCCACCATCAACAACTACGTGCGGCTGAAGATCATGCCCGCGCCGGTGAAGCGGAAGTATCATCGGGTACACATCGCCTATCTGGTGATGATCCTGACCATGAAGCAGAGTCTCAGCATCAGCGATGTGCAGAAGGTCATCCCGCCGATGGACAGCAGCGAGGATGAGGTGCTGTCTGTCTATGAGGACTACTCGGAGAAGTTCCGGCGGCTGGCGCTGTTTTTCAACCAGCAGGTGCAGTCCGCCGCAGAGGGTGTCCGCAGCACGGAGCAAAGCTCCGACAACGCCGTGGAGCTGCTGGTCATTGAGAGCGCCCTGATCGCGGGCTTTTCCAAAATTCTGGCGGAGAAGCTCATCCGTCTGTGCGGCGCGGACACGGAGGATGTGCTGGCGGCGGAACAGACCAAAGAGGGATAAAAAGAGAGGGCTGCGCCCTCTCTTTTTATTTGCCGCGTTTGTTGACCTTCTCCTTGTTGAACATGCAGAAGGCCGTCATGATGAGGATGCGCAGGTCAAAGGCCGGCGTCCAGTTTTCGATATAGTACAGGTCGTACTCGATGCGCTTTTTGATGGATGTGTCGCCCCGCAGGCCGTTGACCTGCGCCCAGCCGGTGATGCCGGGCCGCACCTGATGCTTTACCATATAGCGGGGGATCTCCTCCTTGAACTGCTCCACGAAGAAGGGCAGCTCCGGCCGGGGGCCGATGAGGCTCATATCGCCCTTGAGGACGTTGAAGAACTGGGGCAGCTCATCCACAGAGCACTTTCGGATCAGGGAGCCGAACCAGGTCTTGCGGTCGTCCACGTTTTTGCTCCAGCCGGTGTTTTCGCTGCTGTTCACCCGCATGGAGCGGAATTTATACATGTAAAAGTTCTTTTTGTCCTTGCCCACACGCTCCTGCCTGAAAATGATGGGGCCGGGGGAGGACAGCTTCACGCCGATGGCGGCGATCAGCATCAGCGGCGAGGTCAGAATGATGAGTACCAGAGAGCAGATGATATCCGCCGCCCGCTTGAGGAAGGCGTTGCCCAGATTGTCCAGCGGAATACGGCGCAGGTTGATGAGCGGCAGGCCGTTGACGCTGTCGAACTGGGGGTTTGCGGGCATGTAGCGCACGTAGGACGGCACCACGGACAGCTTGGTACCGTCCTTTTCGCAGGCGTTGATGATGCGGCCCATCCAGCGGCCTTCCTCGGTGGGCAGGGCCACCACCACCTCGTCCGGCTTCTCGCTGGCGAAGATGGCGTCCAGCTCCTCGTAGCTGCCGCAATAGGGCAGGGCATCCCAGCAGCCGCGCTCGGCCACGTAGCCGATGACCCGAAAGCCCAAGTTCTTATCCATGGCGACGCGGGTCAGGTACGCCTCCGCGCCCTCGCCGTGACCCACCAGCAGCACCCGCTTCTGGTTGTAGCCCATGGCACGGCAGCGCCGCAGCAGCAGGCGCATGGCGGCGCGTTTGCCGGTGAGCAGCAGGGTACTGACGGCGTAGAAGAACACCACCGTCCAACGGGAGGTCTCGCCGAGGCGCAGCACGTAGATGGCAGCCATGACGATCAGCGACACCAGCAGCTCCAGCGCCGCCACGCGGCTGGCCTCCACATGGAAGCGCACGGTACGAAACGACTCGTACAGCCCTGCCACAGCGAACACCGCCAGCGTCAGGGCCGCGGCCACCACGCCCAGCCAGATGTAGTAGTTCAGAGGCATGCCCTTCACGCCGCGGAACAGGCTGAAGCGCAGCCAATAGGACACCAGCATGGCCAGAAATACGGCCAGTCCATCGGTAAAGACGTGCAGCTGGTTGAGCAGACGTTGATTTTCCCGCATCATTGCGTTTTTCCCTCCATGACAGACAGATAGCGGTCCATCACCTGCGGCAGCACCGCGTCCAGCGCGTAGTGCTGCATCTTCTCCCGTCCGGCCTGTCCCAGCTCCGCCCGCAGGGTGGCGTCGGACACCAGACGCTCCACGGCGGCGGCAAAGGCTTTGGCGTCGCCGTAGGGGTACAGCAGGCCGTTTTCCGGCCCGATCAGGTCGGTGTGGCCCTTGACGGCGCTGGCCACCGCGGGCAGGCCGCAGGCCATGGCCTCCATGATGTTGAAGGGCAGTCCCTCCGACCGGCTGGAGGATACGGCGATATCCGCCGCCGCCAGCCACCGGGGCATGTCGTGGACTTGCCCGGGAAATACCGTGCGGTCCGCGACGCCCAGCGAAGCCGCCTGAGCGCGGCAGTCATCCAGCAGGGCGCCGCTGCCGGGCAGCAGGAGCTTCACGTTTTCCGGCAGGCCGGGCAGGGCCTCCAGCAGGGTGTGCTGGCTCTTGCGGCCGGAGAATTCCGCCGCGTACAGCAGGGCCACATCGCCCTCCGACAGGCCCAGCCTGTCCCGCATGGTGCGCCGTGCGTCCGGCGCGGTGCGGAAGCGGGTGAGGTCTACACCCATGCCGGGGATCTCCTCCACACGGGGCGCGGCACGGTGGGCCATGGCCCAGCGGGTATCCCATGCGTTCATGGTCAGGAGCAGGTCCGTCTGGGGCGCGGTCATGGTCTCCGCCCTGGTCAGGAGGCCCCGCTTCAGCCCCGAGGTCTCGTCGTCGAAGAGGTAGCCGTGGACCACGTTGATGAGCTTCGGGCGGTGCTTCAGGCCCCGAAGGGCCCAGCGGGTGAAGAACGCCGCCAGTGACGTATGGGTGATGATGAGGTCGTACTGCTGCCGGGTCACCATGGCCCGCAGCTGGGACGCCGCCTGAAAATTAGCAGGCGAGGACATCTTCTTCTCCAGCGGCAGCGACACCGCCCCGTCGGCAAAGGGGATGTCGCGAAGGGGGCCGCCGCAGGCCACCTCCACCTGCCAGCCCAGCTCGCGGAAGCGGCGCAGGTAGGGCAGGTGGAAGTTAAGAATATGGGAAAATGTGGAGGCTGTGTACAGCACGGACGGCATAGGCGTCCTCCTTTCACCGGAGCGGGGCGGCTCAGCCAAGCATCTCGCTGAGGTAGGCCGCCACGTCGTCCTTCAGGGTGATGGCGCCCAGGTTCTGGGCGTTCCACTCCGTCAGCTTGTCCCGCAGCTGGGATGCGCCCGCCAGGAAGGCGGCGCTGTTGTCGTTATACTGCATCACCAGCCGGAAGCTGGCGTCCCAGGTGTCGGGGTCGGAGGGGGTGTAGTCCACGTATTTGTCCAGCATGGCGAAGCCCTGCTCCGTGCGGCCCAGGCGGAAATCCGCCTCCGCCAGATACTTGGGCACGGAGTTGGAGTTCAGCTTCTCCAGATCCGCCATATAGCGCTCCAGCGTCTCCTGCATACCGGCAGGCAGATCGCTCTCCGCCGAGGCGCTGTATACGTAGGACAGCTTGTGATCCGCCCACTCGTAGGGGTCCAGATCCGCGGCCTCCTGAGCCGCATCGTAGCTGCCCTGCTGGACGAGGCTGGCAGCCCAGAGGTTCATGCACAGCAGCACCGCGAACACGGCCAGGCCCAGGCCCTCCGCCCGCGCCATCCAGCGGCGGGCGCTCTCCTTGGCGAAGGTCAGGGGCAGCAGATCGCCGCAGCACAGGTTGACAACGGCCAGCGCGCCAAAGCCGAAGGGCAGGAAGTATCCGCTGGAGAAGATCACCTCCACGGCGGCGTGGATCATCAGGAACAGCAGCAGGGCACCCAGTGCGGCGGACATGGCAAAAGCCTGCTGCTCCCGCTCCTTCCGCCACAGGCGGAAAACGGCGATGGCGCTGGCCGCCAGCGTGCCCACCCACAGGAGCAGGCCAATGATGCCGGTGTCCACCATGCTCTGGACATAGTGGTTGTGAACGTACTTGGTCTCGTAGTGATAGCTCTGGACGTTGTAGATGCCGTTTTCAAAGGCGCCCATGCCCAGCCCCACAACGGGGCTGCGGGAGAACAGCTTCATGGCGTCCTGGATATACACGGTGCGCTGCACCACGTTGCCCTCGGAGCGCAGGGTCTGGATACGGCCCGCGATGGCCTCCGGCAGCAGCTTGTAGTTCAGCCTCAGCTGGCCGGACGCCGCGCCGTCGTAGCGGATGGCATCGATATGCACCGAGGCGTCGGCAGTGACGATGAAGGTGACGGAGCGATTATCCGCCGGTGCGTTGAAGGACGCGCCGTCCGCCGCGCCGGAATAGGCCGTCTGCTTGCGGTTCATAACGGCGTCCTCCCAGGTTTGGGTCTGGACCTGCACGTTCACGGGGCCGTCGGCCTCCACGTGCAGGGTGTAGGCGCCCTCGCTCAGGTACGCGCCGCGGGTGATGCTGTCGCCGGCGGCCATGTCGATGGGGCCGGTCCAGTTCACCGCCAGTACCACGACGGCGGCCACCAGAGCCAGCGCCGCCAGCAGCACGATGTTCACGGTCTTCATCCGCCGGGCCATGCGCTGGGCCAGCGGACGGCCCGCGAAGATGTCCAGTGCGCACAGGGCCGCCGCTGCGGCCACAACGGCCAGCAGGGGCAGGATCTGTACCTTCTCCCCCGCCGCAGCGTAGGCAGGCAGCACGGCCAGCGAGGCCGCAGCCGCCAGCACCAGCGTCTCCGCCATCAGGAGGAAGGACACAGCGCGGCGCTGGCCCCGCTCCATCAGCAGGTACAGCAGGAACGCCGCCGCGATGGCCGCCATGGCGCCGCGGCTCACCGCCAGCAGAAACGCCGTGCTGTTCAGCAGCAGGCAGGAAAGGTGCAGGCAGCGCTCCTTCCGGTCCTCCGCACCGGCGGCCAGACCCAGCGACAGCAGGATGGCCGCGCCGGCGGCGCCGGCGAACACGTTGGGGTTTTCAAAAATGGTCTTGAGACGCTGCTCCTGCAGCAGGGTGTTCAGCTGCATGGACGCGCCGAACTGGGCGGTGAAGGACACCATCAGCTTGTAGAGAAGCTGGGTGGACACGGTGTCGATGCTGACCAGGGAAACCAGCGCTCCCGCCGTTTCCAGCACCGTGGCGGCGCAGCGTCCCGTGCGGCCCGGCCGCTCCGGCTCCAGCGCCGTCAGCAGCAGAGCCAGACACGCCGCCCCCGCCACCTTCAGAAATTCGTACAGGGCGAACTTGCCGGAGGGGGCGTACAGCGTGGAGATGCCGTCCATGCAGATATAGAGTCCCAACAGCAGCGCGGGCCAGCTCATGCGGCGGCCCAGCTGCGCCGTTTTCACCACAACGCACACCACCGCCGCAGCCAGCAGCAGCAGGGTGATGCCCTTGTTGGCCCCGTGCTTCATCAGACAGGTGATGAGAAAGTAAAAAACAGCCAGCACCGGCACCAGCCACGGACGCCGCAGCTCCTGATGCAGTGAGGCCGCAGATATCTGGTCTTTACGACCTGTTTTCTTCGCCATAACGTTCTCCTTGTCTAAGAGATAGTCTCTGTTCAGTATATCTTTTTCGCCGTTCGCTGTCAATGTGCAGGGGAAATATTCCGCCGCTGCGGCGCATAGTCTTACGCCATAGGAGGTGAGACAGATGCGCGGTGTGCGCCATCTTCTGGCTTTGGGCACCGCCGCCGTGTGCGGGGTGCTGCTGTATTGCCTGCGCCTGCGGTTCCCCAACCCGCTGACGGAGGCGCTGGGCCCCGCCAACGCCAGTCCCTGGGAGACAGGGAAGCTGGTGTTCTGGGCCATGCTGCCTGCGGCGGCGGTGCTGCGGCGGCTGGAGGGCAGCGGCGGCGCGGGGCTGTGCGCCGCCATCCTGCTGGGTGCGGGGCTGGGGCTGGCCCTTGCCGCCGCAGGGACGGCCCCTGCCGCGGCGGCGCTGCTGGCGGCGGCCATGGCGCTGGGCGTCCACGCGCTGGCGCTGGGGCGGCTGGGCGGCGATGCCCTGCCGTGGTACGGGGCGGTGATCCTGCTGGCGGTGGCGTATCTCCTGTTCAGCATCCTGCCGCCCACGGGACGGCTGTTCGCGGAGCAGGCCGGTGTGCCCGCCGCCTCTATCCCCTTTTGACGGCAAGGCGGGCAAAAAAGGTCCCCTGCACTTCCGTGCAGGGGACCTTTTTGTGGGGATGCGGTATCAGGGCATAGTGGCGCGGAGACCGTCGGTGTTGTAGGTACGGCTGAGGGTCTTGCCGTCGGCGGCCACGCCGCGGACGGTATAGGCGTAGGTGGTGCCGGACTTGCCGCTGGTGTCCTTATAGGTGGTGCCGCTGACAGAGGACGCCAGCAGCGTCCAGCCGGACGCGCCGTCCACCTTGCGGTAGACGTTGTAGGTCTTGGCGTCGGCCGCGCTCTCCCACGTCAGCTGGATGCCGCCGGTAACGCGCCTGGCGCTGGTCAGCTTTACGTAGTCCGGCGTGGTGGAGGCCGCCGTCACCTTGGCGGTGACGCCGGTGGGGGACATGGGCCCCAGCGTCTTGCCGTCGGCGGCCACGCCACGCACCTTATAGCCGTACTTCACGCCCTTCTGCACCGTGGTGTCCTTGTAGCTGCTGCCCTTGACGGAGGAGGCCACCTGCGTCCAGCTGCTGCCGGCGTCCGCCGTGCGGTAGACGTTGTAGGTCACGGCGTTGGCCGCCGTGTCCCAACTCACGGTGATGCCGGCGGAGTCGGCCTTGGCCGAGCGCATCGTAGGTGCGGCAGGGGTGGGCACGGTGCCGTAGGTGATGGTCACCACGGAGCTGTATGCCGAGGCGGTACCGTTCGCCTTCAGGGCGCGGACCTTGTAGTAATAGGTGGTGCCGTTGGCGAGGTAGGAGGTATTGGTATAGCCGGTGGCGGACTGGGTGGACATCAGGCTGTATGTGCCGTCCTTGCTGCGGGCGCGGTAGACCTCATATTTGGCGGCGTCCGTAACCTTGTCCCACTTCAGGGCGGGGCGGCCCTGACTGTCCTTGCGGCCGGTGACCAACGGTGCGCCGAAGGGGGCCTTGTATGTCACGGAGACAGGGGTGCTGTACGGGCCGTAGCTGCCATCGGAGCCCAGAGCGCGGACCTTGTAATAGTAGGTGGTGCCGTTGGCGAGGTAGGAGGTATTGGTGTAGCTGGTGCCGGTGACGGTAGAATACTTGACGTAGTCGCCGTTCATACTGCGGGCACGGTACACCTCGTACTTGGCCGCGCCGGAGACGGCGTTCCACTTCAGGGTCGGACGGCCCTGCGCATCGGTGCCGCCGGTGACGGTGGGGGCCGTCAGCTTCAGGCGGCAGGTGACGGATACCACAGCGCTGTACGGACCGGCGTTACCATTGGCGCCCAGCGCGCGGACCTTGTAGTAGTACGTGGCGCCGCTGGTGAGGTAGGAGCTGTTGGTATAGGCGGTGCCGGTGGTAGTGCTGTATTTGGTGTAGGTGCCGTCCTTGCTGCGGGCGCGGTACACCTCGTACTTGGCCGCACCGGACACGGCGTTCCATGTCAGGGTAGGACGGCCCTGCGCATCGTTGCCGCCGGTGACGGCGGGGGCGGACAGAGTCTGCTTGTAGGTGACGGCTACGATGCTACTCCACGCGCCCGCCGTGCCATCGGATTTCAGAGCGCGGACCTTGTAGTAGTAGGTGTTGCCGTTTTCGATGTAGCTGGTGTTGGTGTAGCTGGTGCCGGTGACAGTAGAATACTTGATGTAGTCACCGTTCATGCTGCGGGCGCGGTACACCTCGTACTTGGCCGCGCCGGTGACGGCCTTCCATGTCAGCGTGGGGCGGCCCTGCGCATCGTTGCCGCCGGTGACGGTGGGGGCAGACAGTGTGCCTGTCGAGGCGGCACGGTAGGTCACGGACACGATGCTGCTCCACGCACCTGCCGTGCCATCGGATTTCAGGGCGCGAACCTTGTAGTAATAGGTGTTGCCGTCCTCGATGTAGCTGATGTTGGTGTAGCTGGTGCCGGTGACGGTAGAATACTTGATGTACTCGCCACTGCGGCTGCGGGCGCGGTACACCTCGTACTTGGCCGCGCCGGACACGGCGTTCCATTTCAGGGTCGGACGGCCCTGACTGTCGTTGCCGCCGGTAACGGTGGGGGCGGACAGAGTTTGCTTGTAGGTGACGCTGACCACGCTGCTCCACGCACCCGCCGTGCCGTTAGCATCCAGAGCGCGCACCTTGTAGTAGTAGGTATTGCCGTTTTCGATGTA
>CEAB01077321.1_pt1 | contig 46227 bp, 60 predicted proteins | sample 557651 | NCBI WGS metagenome assembly CEAB01 (sample SAMEA3182046, study PRJEB8094) | gut metagenome | biome: human; feature: gut; material: Stool; isolation source: human stools | place: Canada | collected 2011-11-15
AGCCGTTAGGCGGGAATTGTGCGGTATTGCCTTTACTATTCTTTTGTTTTCTGTTCTTTATGAGATGAGCGTCTAAGAAAAGCAACGGAAATCAAGTGACCCAAAGCCGTCTTATTTCTTTTTGTTCCTCTTTTCCTGGCGCTCCTGCTCTTTGATCAGGCGCTTGCGCTTCTGCTTTTCGGTTTCCACGCGGGGCCAGGGGTTCCAGGTGCCCTCGTTTTCGTGCATCCAGTGGGCGAAGGGATACAAAAGGATGGCCAAACCGCCCAGCAGAATCAGCAGGTAGATGGCGGTGGGCAGATTGACCGCCATATCCAGCGCGCCAAGGGCCGCCATCAAAAAGCCGGCATACATGGCGAACTGCCCATTATAGCGGACATAGCGGTTCCAGTTTTCTTCTTTTATGGCGTCCCGCCCCTGGTCCCCCCAGATGCGGGGATTTTTGGTAACGGCATAACCGTAATACGCCAGCACAAGGCCGACAACAAGCATAAACTGGAACATAGCGTTTCCTCACTTTGGGCTGTATATTACAGGCCCATTTTTTTGTAGAATGGGGTAAAATCAAAGGTGGCAAAATAGTCTGCCGGGGTTTCGGCGCGGCGGATCAGTTGGTGGGAGCCATCCTCACACAGCAGTACTTCAGCGCTGCGCAGCTTGCCGTTGTAGTTATATCCCATCGAGAAGCCATGGGCACCGGTATCGTGGATGACCAGCACATCGCCCATATCGATCTTGGGCAGCATACGATCAATGGCAAACTTATCATTGTTCTCGCACAGACCGCCGACCACATCGTATTTATGGTCGCAGGGGGCGTTCTCTTTGCCCAGCACGGTGATGTGGTGGTAGGAACCGTACATGGCCGGGCGCATCAGGTTGGCAGCGCAGGCATCCAGGCCGATATACTCTTTATAAATGTGCTTTTCGTGGATGGCTGTGGCAACCAGGCAGCCATACGGAGCCAGCATAAAGCGCCCCATCTCGGTAAAGATGGCAACATCGCCCATACCGGCGGGCACCAGGATCTCCTCAAACTTTTTGCGGACACCCTCGCCAATGGCCAGGATATCATTGGAGCGCTGCTCCGGCTTGTAGGCAACGCCGACGCCGCCGGACAGGTTGATGAACTTGATGTGTGCACCGGTCTTTTGGTGCAGACGCACAGCCAGGTTGAACAGGATACCGGCCAGTTCCGGGTAATAATCATCGGTAACGGTATTGCTGGCCAGGAAAGCATGGATGCCGAAGTTCTTTGCACCCAGTGCCATCAGGCGGGTATAAGCTTCGGTCATCTGCTCTTCGGACATGCCGTACTTGGAATCGCCGGGGTTATCCATGATGCCGTTGCCCAGGTCAAAGGTTCCGCCGGGGTTAAAGCGGCAGCAGATCGTTTCGGGGATACCTGCCACATTCTTGAGGAAATCCACATGGGTCAGGTCGTCCAGGTTAATGTAAGCGCCCAGGTCATACGCCTTCTTCATGTCCTGCACCGGCGTTTCGTTGGAGGAGAACATGATATCGCTGCCGCTGAAGCCACAGGCTTCGCTCAGCAGCAGTTCGGTGTAGCTGGAGCAGTCCACGCCGCAGCCTTCCTCTTTCAGGATGCGCAGCAGGTACGGGTTGGGGGTTGCCTTAACGGCAAAATACTCCTTAAAACCTTTGTTCCATGCAAAAGCTTTGTTGACAAGGCGTGCATTGGCGCGGATGCCTTTTTCGTCATAAAGATGGAACGGGGTAGGCACATCGGCAATAATTTCCTGTGCCTGCTCAAGGGTGATGAACGGTTTCTTTTCCGGCATAATAATACTTCCTTCCCTCTTGTTGCGCGGCGCGGCACTTCCCCTGCCCTTTTTTGCACATACAGGGCGTATGCGGCCCGCTGGGGCGTACCGTAAAGCAAACGTGGTGAAAATATTCCACCCGCTTGTTTGCTTATTCGATACGCTCTGACCCTCTATGAATAAATATACAGTTATTATATTGCTTTTGCCGCCGCAGGGCAAGAGCTTTTTGAAAAAATGCCGGAATGGTGCAAAAATGCCCCGCATACCGCAGGGCATGCAGGGCAAAAGCATGGATCGTGATAAAAATTCAGGGGGTCAATCCCCTACCGCGCTGTGCCGCATGGCAAGGTGGCCGGCAAGCAGGCGGTTTTCCAGGTGTTTGACCGTCCACAGGTAAGCCGGGTACAGGAACAGGCAGGCCGCCACCCAGGCTACCGGGTTGGACAGCTCTGCGCCAAAATAGCCCAGCACCGGAATCAGCACCAGGGCGATAACGGTACGCGCCACCATTTCGGCCACACCGGCCATCATGGCAAGTGTGGAATAGCCCAGCCCCTGAATGGTATAGCGCCATACGATGAGCGCGCCGAGCGGGATAAAGAACAGACTGTTCCAGAACATATAATCCCGCGCCATCGCCACGATCTCAACCTCGGTCTTGGTATCCAGGAAGAGGCCGATGATCACGACATCGCCAAAGTGCAGGGCAATAAAAGCAAGGACGGAATATGCAACCACCATAATGTAGGAGCTTTTTACACCGCTGCGCACACGGTCCAGCCGGGCCGCGCCAAGGTTCTGGCCCGCATAGGTTGCCATAGCGGTGCCGATGCTTTCCAACGCACAGGAGAGCAGGTTTTGGGTTTTGCCCGCAGCCGTAATGGCGGCAACCACAGAGCTGCCCAGCCCGTTGACGGCCCACTGCATTATAACGCCGCCCACGGCCGTGATGGTACACTGCAGGCCCATGGGCAGGCCCATAGCAGACAGGCGGCGGCAGGTAGAGCGGCTGTATTTCCATTCATCTCGCGTCATATGCAGGATCTTGAACTTTTTGATCAAATAGATCAGGCTGATCACGCCGGAGATTGCCTGCGAAACATCGGTTGCCACAGCGGCACCCAAAACACCCATATTAAAGTTGATGATGAGCACCAGATCCAGCACAATGTTGACAGCGCTGGTCAGCACCAGGAAGTAAAGCGGGGTTTTGCTGTCGCCCAAAGCGCGCATGATGGCCGAAACCATATTATAGAGAAAAACAAAGGGAATTCCCGCAAAGATCCAGCCAATGTAGGTGCTGGCACCATCAATAATGTCCGCCGGGGTCTGCATCAGCTCCATAATGGGGCGGGTCAGCGCCACCGTGACAACGGTAAGCACAACACCCCAGGCAATGCACAGCCAGGTTGCATTGGCCACATGGCGGCGCAGGTCGCTGTCATCATGGGCACCAAACAGCTGTGCGATGGGGATAGCAAAGCCGTTGCACATGCCAATAACAAAACCCAGAATCAGATAGTTGACCGAGCCGGTAGCGCCAACTGCCGCCAGCGCATTGACACCGACAAAACGGCCCACAATGATGGTATCTGCCAGGCTGTAAAACTGCTGGAACAGGTTGCCCAGCATCAGCGGCAGGGTGAACAACAGGATGATTTTGAACGGATTTCCGCTCGTTAAATCTTTGGTCATATGCGTTCCCTCAACAAGATCATTTTTCCACACAAAACAACGCGCAAAAGTAAAAAAGAGGGTGGTTGGCACCCTGTTTTGCTCAAGCGCGGAGTTAATTATACTATAACAAAACAAAAAATCAAGTGGGCTGCAAAGAAAAATATATTTCCCCAAAGCAGCGGCTGAATTGTATGCTTTTACAGCGCCACTGGAGCTCACGCCGAACAGCCAACAAGAAAAGCCGCACACCCGAAGATGTACGGCTTACCTTGGCAGGACTTTGCGCACAGCGTCCGAACACTTCACCACTTGTTGTATCGTTGATTTCCTGCATCTTTACGACCATCTTTCCGTTGCTCGTGTAATTAAAGGCGATGTCGAAGTGGTCGTCGTACAGATAGATGGCATTGACAAAGGTTTTTATCAGCCGCTTTTGGCAATCACGGTCTGTCATGTTCGTTGCGGCCATGTCATGCAGGAAAAACAGAATCATATCTCGCGTGAGCTTAAAGCCCCCGGCAAGACCCGCCTCAGCGCGGGCCACGCTGAGGGCTTGTTTTTGGTCTGTCAGTTCATCCATGCGGGCTTTCGTCATCTCATTGATGATACCCATTTCGATGGCTTTCATCACATTGGATAGCGCCCTATCCACATCGGCAATTTGCTTGTCCAGCGCCTTGATGGTATCGCCGGATGTGTCGCTGCGTTCATAGACTGCCCACACCTGATCGGCGATGTATTCCAGTGTAGCCTCATCGCTCAGCATTTTGCTGATGACCCTCAGCACCATCGGCTCTATGACATCCTGCCGCACCGGCTTTTTGCTGCACGACTTTTTCTTTTTGCGATTCCAGCAGGTATAGTAGCTGTGTTTGGTGCCGTTGCGTCCGTGGCCGCTCTCCCCTACCATCATCGCGCCGCAATGACCGCAGAACAACTTATCGGTCAGCAGGTATTCGGTCTTAGACCATACCCGCGCCGGGGCGCGGCGGTTTACCTTGAGCATTTCCTGCACTTTGTCGAACGTGGCCCGGTCAGTCAGCGCAGGCATACCACCTTCATTGCGGATGTCGTGAAAGATGTACACGCCGGTGTACTTCTCATTTTTCAGCAGGCGGTGCAAGCTGTTGACGGTGAACTCGCCGCCGCGCGTTGCCCTGACCCCCTGCACGTTGAGCCATGCGACGATTTCTGAGATTGTCTCGCCGTTGGCATATCGTTTGAAAACCTCTGTCACGAATGGGGCAGTTTTGGGGTCAACCTCATATCGCTTGGTGTCGGGGTTGACTTTATAGCCGATGATGTTGCAACCGCCTACGGTTTGGGACTTCTTGGCGCTCTCACGCTGGCCCCGGCGCACGTTCTGCGCTAGTTGGAGTGAGTAGTATTCTGCCATGCCCTCAAGCACGGAATCCAGAATAACGCCCTCCGGGCCGTCCGGCACATCCTCTGCAACGCGCTCCACCCTGACTCCGTTCTTTTTGCAGCGATAGCGATTAAAGGCGATTTCTTCACGGTTGCGCCCGAATCGGTCAATCTTCCATAGCAGGATTACCCCGAATTGATGCGTTGCGGTATCGGACAGCATCTTTTGAAATTGCTCTCGATCATCATTGCGCCCTGTCATCGCCCGATCCGCATAGATGTGGATTATCGTGTAGCCTTTGCCCTCCGCATATTTTTGCGCCGCTGCAATCTGCCCTTCGATGGATTGCTCGGTCTGTCCATGGGACGAATACCGCGCATAAATTACGGCTGTTTTATCTACTGAGCTCAAAATACCACACCCCCATTTAACGAAAATAGGCTTAAATTTGCAATTAAGGCTTTGATTTTGTGCTTAAAAAGCCAAGTCAGAATTGAAAAATGATTGCTATTTTAGGAAACCCAAAACCGCAATAAACAAAATGCCGAATATTACTGTTGCCGCTATAGACCCAATTTCTCCGTTATTGAACTTTTTATAATCTTCATCGAGGTCTTTTTGTGTCGTGAAGTCAAAAGTGTATCCGCAATCTTCGCAGTAAGCCATGTTTTTACGCTGAATTTTCTTTTCCCCCGATGCGAATCTGACATTAGCAACTCTTGTAGATCTGCCCGTACCAGTTGTTCCACTGCTCACATACTTAAATTTTATGCGCTGGCCGCCGCACATTGGGCATACTCGTTCTGATGGTCTGACTTTCGCAATTTTACGCTTTGCAAGGGCGCATCCTATGGCAAGGAAAAGAGAAAGCATAAATGCTACTGCTACCACCGCAATGCCGAGCATCATATACAGCGCTACCACAATAATTATTGAGATAATTGTAACCATGTTTTATACCTCCGCTTCGTTATTGGAGCATTAAACTTCCGTGTTATATTCTGGCAGGCCACGGCAGATGCCAACAGCCACACCCTCAATACGTAATTCGTTGATTTCTTCTTTTATGTAGGTCATTGGTGTGAAACGAGGGTTTTCCGGGTGCAAGATTACTGTATCTCCATGACGATAGAACCGTTTTAGCGTTGCTTCGTCATCAATCAATACTGCCGTGATTTGTCCATTTGCCGCTGTCAACTGTGAGCGGATGCACACCAGATCACCATCACAAATAGTCGGCGACATTGAATCCCCTTTACACATGAGGGCAAAGTCTGCCCGCCACATAGATGGTACGCTGATGTACATTTCAACATTTTCTTCCGCGAGAATGGGAGTGCCACAGGCAATCGTGCCAATCAGCGGCACAGTGCTCATTGCAGGCATTGGTATGAAGCCTTTCGGGACAGCCTTATTTTTCGCCGCCTCTTGCGCAGCATCTTGTTCCATTGCCTGCCAATCATCCCACATGAGGCGGCTGTTGCCTTGGTGCTTTTCATTTAGCTCATTTCTTATGCTGTCTGGAATAGCGTCAAGTCGATTATCCGGGTCATTATCCCAATCATAATCATCTGTTGTCCACCCTATTAAATACTCAGGTGTGGTTTTTAATGCTCGTGCAAGTGCAACTATTTTACTGTGGTACGGGTCGATTTTGCCTGCTTCGATTTTCGCAATAGTTGAGCGCGTTCCATATCCGACCGCCTCAGCAAGTGCAGCCTGCGAAATTCCAAGCCGTTTTCGACATAGCTTAATTCTATCACCTATGGAATCCATATAAACCTCCATACATCGTAATGTCTAAATTTTTCTTTATACAGTATTCTACTATAAGTGTGATTAAAAATCAAGTTTTTTTTATTTTTTTCAAAAAAGTTGTTGACATATAATCAACTTAGTGCTATGATGCGTGTGGTGATAAATAATCACTTTCCAACAGAACAGAGAGGAGGGTTGATTGAATGTTCAATAGTTTAATGCTTGAAATTGCGATTACTCGTTCGCAAATTTCAAAACGTGATCTCGCAAAAAAACTCGGTATATCGGAACAAGGGCTGTATAACAAGTTGAATGGCATTAGTGAATTTAAGGCTAGCGAAATCCGCGCACTGTCTGATGAATTGTCCTTGTCCTCACAAGAACGAGAGGAAATTTTTTTCGCAAAAGGGTGATTATTTATCACTCTTTTGAACAAGAGGTGACAGTAATGGAAAGCATCAAATTCAACTTCGACCAAATCCCTGAAAAGGAAGCCCGCGTTTTGGGCCAAACACTTCTTGATGCCTGCAAGAAATTCTACTCTGATCCTAAAAACCCTGCCGCGTATGAGGCTTGGGAAGCACAGCAGGAGGCTGAACATGAATAAAGCGTTGAACGTTGTAGGCCGTATCCTGATTTTCTGTGTTGGCGAGGTTTCTATGTACTTTGCCATGACGGATCCGGTCGTTCACATCATGCTAGGCGATGACATCAACGCACCACGGCTCTTGATCAGCTGGGCCGCCTTGATCCTCACCGCCATCATTGATGACAATGCACTCCCCGTTTTCAATTACGACAAGGGCAACAATGTCCACGTCAAATAAATTTTTTGGAGGTAACACACCATGATCGAACTGAAAGTAACCGTTGACGCTCCTGAACTGAGCGTCGCCATCAACCATCTGGCCGATGCCATTGAAAGCAAGGGCACTGATGCCCCCGCCGCTCCGGTAAAAAACTCCCGCAGCAAGAAAGCCACTGCCAAGACTGCCCCGGACGCACCTGCGGTTTCTGCTCCTGCCCATTCTGAACCCGTTGGATCCCCGGTGCCCGTTGAACAGCCTGCCGCGGCTCCTCAGCCTGTACAGGCGCCCGCAGCTGCCCCGGTGCAGCAGGCCATCCCCGTCACTCCTGTGGCCGCGCCTATGATGCAGCAGCCTGTTGCAACTGCCGCTCCCGTGATGACCCCGCCTGCCGCTCCCGTGACCCAGCAGTTTATCCCCCAGCCCGCTGCGCCGACACAGTCTCAGCAGGGCATCACTTGTGAGCAGATCATCAACGCTGCCATGCCGCTGATGAACAGCAACCCTGCCTTTGCAATGCAGCTGCAGGGCATCCTTGCAAAGTATGGCGTTCAGGCTGTCACCCAAATTCCCGAAAATATGCTGCCCAATGTGGCCGCGGATCTCCGCGCCCTTGGCGCAAAGATTTAAGGGAGGGCCATTATGGCAAGCCCTGAAATTCACGCCAAGTGTGGCGCGTCCAATGCGTACCGCTATCTGGCCTGTACCGCGTCGCCCACGTTTGAGGCGCAGTTCCCGGCCAGTACGAGCATCTATGCCGAGGAGGGAACGCTGGCGCACAGCATTTGCGAACTGTTCGTCAAGACCCACAGCGATGCAGACGCGATGGCCGAAGAACTGCGCTCCCTGCAGCAGCACAAGCTCTATCAGCCCGAAATGCTGACCTGCGCCAAAATCTACTGTGACTGGATTATGGAAAAGGCGCTGGGCTACACCAATCCTCCGGCGATTATGACGGAGCAGCAGGTAGACTTTTCCGATGTTGTGCCGGAGGGTTTCGGTACTTGTGATTGCGTGATGATTGGCGACGACGCGCTGAACATCTTTGACTACAAACACGGCAAGGGCGTCCGTGTGGATGCCGTGGGCAATCCACAGATGCGGCTTTACGCCCTCGGTGCCCTTGCGAAGTACCGCCCCTTGTACGGCGACACCATCAAAAAAGTGCGCATGACCATCATCCAGCCTCGAATCAGCGCAGATCCGTCTGAGGACGAGATGTCTGTAGACGATCTGCTGGCATGGGGCGACCGCGTCCATCCCATTGCCGTGGAGGCGTTCAACGGCCCCGGCACATTTGTGCCCGGTGAACACTGCAAATTCTGCCGGGGCAAGGCCAAATGCCGCGCCCGTGCCAACGTCAACACCGCTCTGGAAGATTTCGCATCCTGCGTGCCCATGGGTCGTGTTCCTGCCGATGAGCCGAAAGATAATGCCTCTCGCATGGCGATGGGCCTGCAAAAGGCGTTGACGGATTCGGAAATCGGCCAACTGCTGACGCGCGGCCAGTTTTTGGTGAGTTGGTATGATGACCTGAAAGCCTATGCGCAGCAGACCATCCTCGACGGCGGCGAAATTCCCGGCTGGAAAGTCGTTGCCGGTCGTAGCGTCCGTGCGTTCCACGATACCGATGCCGTATTCCAGACGCTCATCAAGGCCGGGTATGATGAGGCTATGCTCTATGACCGCAAGCCAGTCTCCCTGTCCGAACTGGAAAAGCGGCTCGGCAAGAAAAAGTTTGCCGAACTGCTGGCCGATCAGATTGACCGCCCAATGGGCAAGCCGACACTGGTTGACGAATCTGATAATCGTGAGCCGTACAACAGCGCCGCCGCTGATTTTGGAGGAGTGAACGCCAATGTTTGACGATGATGACCATATCACCATCAGCTACTGCCATGAAGGTGAGAGCTGGTTCGAGATGGATCTTTACCTACCTATGCTAGTTACTTGCCCCAAAAACAAGATGCCTAAAATTCTCAATCAGTTCATCAAAGATGAAAAGTGCGAGGAAAAGGCCAAAAAGCTGCTGAACTTTTGGGAGCAACAGCGCGACAAGTACGAGTGTGACCGCAAGAGTGCAGCTCAGGAGTATGTAAATATCTCAACCGAGGTTTCAGAACTGCAAACCGTTGTCAACACCACAAAGCACCCTGTCGGCACACGCCTGACGAAAGTCGAATTGCAGGATGCAAAAAAGCGGCTTGCAGACAAGAAAGCACTCAAAAAACGCACCTACGATACCTTGAAATACAGCTATAACCGTAAGACCCGGCTGGACTTCTTTATCGAGATGCTGAAATGTCACCCTAAATTGCAATGGATATTTTCTGAGGAGGTACAGAAATGAAAGTTGATAAAAACAGCCCTTTGGGCGAAATGCTCTTGAAAATGGCCGCCGAACATGACCCGAAACTGCGCAGGGCCATCCGCAACGATGAAGTTGGCGACCTGAACATCATCGCCCTCGGCGCACCCGATGATGAAATCAAAGATTTGCTGGAATCCTTGTTTATGGGCGAGGACAAATGCAAGAACTGCGGGGAAGTCAAGGCAGCTACACCCACTGATGCAGATGATGCATCCAATCTTGATGTCCTTCTGGACGAACTGCGCAATCTGGCTTGCGATGACGATACCCCGGAGGCCGTTGCCATGCCCTCCCGCATCGTGCTGTTGTCCAATGACATCATGCAAATTCTTAATCACCTGCCGCAACTGATTGCACCCAAAAAGGACGTGCCCTATACCGTGCGCCGCGCTGAGATGCTGGGTGCCATCAAAGACGCGATGCTCGATGCCCGTGCGGATATCGTAACCGTTCTGGCTCGCTATCCCGAATTTGCCGAAATCACGGATAAATACTTCGATGACGACGAAGAAGATACCACCGAAACCGAATAAAGAAAGGAAATGTGTCATGTATAACAACGATGCACAGAGATGTTTGACTGGCGAGGTTCGCCTGTCCTATGTCAACCTCGACAAGCCCCGTCAGCCGCAGGGCGGCGTGGGCGATGCCAAGTACAGCGCCACCTTGCTAATTCCCAAGATCGACACCGCCACTATCGCAGATTTCCGTGCCGCTATTCAGGCGGCAGCGCAAATCGGCGCGGGGACGCTGTGGGGCGGTATCATCCCGCCGAATCTGGATTCCATCATCCACGACGGCGACGGTGTACGCCCCAGCGGCATCCCGTTTGGCGATGAGTGTCACGGATGCTGGGTCATCACCGCCAGCTCCAAAAACAAGCCGCAGGTCGTCGGACAGGACAACATCAATGTCGAACTGGCCCCGCAGGACATTTACAGCGGTATGTACGCCCGTGTGACCGTCCGCTTCTATCCCTTTAACACCGCTGGCAAGCGCGGTGTCGGCTGTGGGCTGGGCAACGTGATGAAAACCTGTGACGGTGAGCCGCTGTCTGGTGGTGCATCTGCTGCCGCTGACTTTGCCGGTATTGGCAACGCCGTGGTCCCGGCTCCTGGTGGTATGCCGGGCACTCCGATGCAGCAGGGCTGGCCGCAAGCAAACCCTGTGCCGACTGCCGCTCCGGCTGCGCCCGTGTACCAACCGCCCTACTCCGCGCCTGCCGCAAATCCACCGTGGAATGGCGCTACACAGACATATGCTTCTGGTGGCGCTGTGAATCCGCTGACCGGGAAACCGATGTAACACTCCCCCGCAGGGTGCTTGATGCTCTATTTGACCCAGCTACCACGCTTTTCGGCAAGGTACTGGTAATTAAATAATCATCCACCTCTTTCTATACCGGGAGGGGCTACGGTCCCTCCTCTCATGTACTCGGATAGCTCAATGGCAGAGCAAGCGCGCGATGTCGGTTCAACTCCGGCTCCGGGGCAGAAATCAAGAGGAAATCCAAGCCCGTACATAAAGGAAAGGAACTTACAAATGAGCCTTGCAACTTTGCGTAAAAACGTCTGTACCGATATTGACATCGGTACTGCTCTGAAAGAAATCGCAGCAAATCCCCACATTGGCGATGAGCTGGCTTTTGACCTGCTGGATGGTCGTCACATCGAGTGCGCTGTCACTGACATCAACGATAATGCAATCCGCTTTGATTCTGTGGATTGCCTCGGTGACGACATGACCTATGGTAAGGTCGAAAAATGGCTTGACCGCATCGACCATCTGCTGCCTGATGAACTGCAACGGGCCATCATTGACACTGAGCGAAAGCACGTCATCAACGGCAAAAAGATAGACCGTCTTGAGCGCCTGTTCCTGCCTGCCGCGTCTGAACTGTTTAGCGGCGACAATGTTCTCGGTGACAAGGGGCTGTACAAGCAGATTGACTGGTACAAAGACCGTCGCCACCGCATGAGAATGGATGAACACAACGGCAATTCTACTGCCTATTGGACATCTTCTCAGCACTCCGGCTACTCTACCTACTTCTGCTATGTGAACTACTACGGCGATGCGGACTACACCGGCGCCTCCGCCACGTGGCTGTCCGCGCCCGTCTGCTTCCGTATCCGCAAATCGTAACTATCCCCGCGCCCCTTGTGGGCGCGGCCTATGCGGATTCCCTTATAAATAAGGAAAGGAAATGCCCAAATGAAAACCAGATTTGACAGCGCCGAGATTTGGCGCACAAACAATGATACGGCTGTAAGTATCAAGGAACTGGAAACCTCGCATCTTATGAACATTGTACGGATGCTCCTGCGCCGCCCCGAAACCGTGCAGACGATGCTCGTCTGCGATATTGAGCGCCAGACCCGCAATGTTTGGAGAGCGAATGATCTTGTTGACGAAGATGCCGTCGCATCTATCCACAATGCCACTTCCATGACTCCTCGTGAGATTGTTCAGTGGGTACAGGGTACGCCCCTGTTTACGGCTATCATTATTACCCTTGAGGGGCGTGGGGTCAACACCTCCGTGCTGATTGGCTCGGCTTTGGCTGAACTCGGATATGAGGAGAACGGCAATGAATGAACAGCTACACCATCTGAGTATTGACCTTGAGACTTACAGCGAGGTCAGTATCGGCAAGGCAGGGTCATATCGGTACATTCTCGATCCGTCTTTTGAAATTCTGCTTTTCGCATACAGCCTCGACGGAATGCCCGTTGAGGTCATCGATGTGGCAAGCGGTCAGATCATCCCCCTTTGGTTGAAAAACGCCCTCAAGAACCCCCTGTACATCAAACATGCCTACAACGCGGCTTTCGAGTGGTTCGCCCTCAGTAAGTATCTGGGATGGTTGCCACCCGATCAGTGGCGCGATACGATGCTTCACGCGCTCTACTGCGGCTACCCTGCATCTCTGGATGCGGCAGGCAAGGCGATGGGCCTGCCCGAAAATAAGAAAAAGCTGACGACGGGCAAGGCCCTTATCCGTTATTTCTGCGTCCCCTGCAAGCCCTCCAACGCCAACGGCAACCGCACCCGCAATCTGCCCAAGCATGATCCTGACAAATGGAAACTGTTCAAAGAGTACAACGGGCAAGATGTCGTCACCGAAATGGAGATTGACCACCGCCTGTCGGCGTTCCCCGTGCCCGCATTTGTGCAAAAGCAATGGGAAACTGATTTACAGATGAACGCGCGAGGCGTGGCCGCTGACATGGAATTGGTGCGCGGCGCTCTCGTTATCGGCGCTATTGTTAAAAGTCGGTTGATGACTGAGGCCCGCCAGCTCTCCGGACTGGATAACCCCAACTCCATCCGGCAGCTTGCTCAATGGCTGACGGATGCCACGGACAGCGATGCGGAAATTACCAGCGTTACTAAGGAAACCGTCGCCACGATGCTGAAACAGCCGCAACCCGCCAACGTGCAGCGGATGCTCGAAATCCGGCAGGAACTCGGCAAGACCAGCACCAAAAAATATGATGCGCTGGAAACCTGCATAGCGGATGATGGTCGTGTCCGTGGCCTGCTCCAATTCTACGGTGCCAACCGCACCGGGCGCTGGGCGGGCCGTCTGGTGCAGGTACAGAATCTCCCCCGCACATATACCCATCCCCTGCCCCCTGCGCGTCAGCTCGTGAAAGACCGCAATATAGACGGTCTGCGGATGATGTACGGCAGTATCAACGATACTCTGTCGCAGCTTATCCGCACAGCCTTTGTGGCGACCCCCGGCAATGTGCTGATCGATGCCGACTTTTCGGCCATTGAGGCTCGCGTCATCTCGTGGCTGGCCGGGCAGGAATGGCGGCTTGAAGTTTTTCGCACCCACGGCAAAATCTATGAGGCGTCGGCGTCCCAGATGTTCCATGTACCCATTGAAAAAATCAAAAAGGGCAACCCGGAATATGCGCTGCGCCAGCGCGGCAAAGTTGCAGAACTGGCCCTCGGCTATCAGGGCGGTGTCAGTGCCATGCGCCGCATGGACGTGGGCCACAACCTTGATGATCTCTCCGATGATGAAGTCAAGGGCATTGTAGACAGATGGCGCGAGACAAACTCGATGATTCGTGATCTATGGAATATCGTTGATTCTGCTGCCATCACTGTCATCACCAACGGCGGCGCACAGACCATCCGCGCCGAAACTACCGATGCCATCATCACACTGGCCTGTGAGCTGGATGTCATTACCGGCACTCGGTATATGACGATTCTGCTGCCGTCTGGGCGCAAGCTGTACTACCCCTCCCCGGAAATCGGCGTAAACCGCTGGGGCAATCCCTCAGTCAGCTATACGGGTCAGAACCAGACAACTAAGCGCTGGGAAAGGGTCGAAACCTACGGCGGTAAGCTCGTGGAGAACATTGTGCAGGCCATCGCCCGTGACTGTCTGGCAATCGCCATTGAAAACCTAGAAGCGCAGGGTCTACACGTCGTATTCCACATCCATGATGAAGTCGTCATCGACACGCCTGCATGGGCCGACGAGGACACGATGCTGGAAACCGTCACCAAAATAATGACAAAGCCTATCCCGTGGGCGCAGATGCTCCCCCTCAACGCGGATGGCTGGGTCGATAAATTTTTCAAAAAGGACTGATTATCACATGAACGCTCTTATTCATCTCGACTAGAACGGCAAAAAGGTCATGGAACGGCGCGTCCATGATGCCGTAATGAAAGAACGTGCCGACATCAGCACCCGCGCACAATATGTTTGGGCGTTGTCTATGCTCCAATGCGGCCTGCCGCCGCGCACCGTGCAGCGCGTTTCAGATCACTTTGAGGCAGTGCTGGACAAGTACATGGAATACCAGACTGAGGACTTAGGCGACCTATTCATGCGCTCTATGCTCCACGATTCGGGCGTTGAGGTCAAAGCGACCAGCCGAGAAAGGAAACGTAAAAGAAAATGAGCAAGGTACAAATCACCGCCTTTACTGGCGAATACTACTTTTTGAGCAACTACTGCACCTGCCCTATCACCATTGACGGGCTGACCTATCGGAGTGCCGAGGCCGCTTTTCAGGCGGCAAAATGCAGTGATCCCATCGATCGCGCGGCGTTCTGCACCGTCCCGCCCAACGTAGCAAAGGCCATCGGGCGCAAAATCAAGCTGCGCGATGGATGGGAGAAAGAACGCGACGGTATTATGGCCGACATCATCCACGCGAAATTCTCCCAGAATCCCGGTTTCGCACAGGCCCTTATCGACACCGACGATGCCGAGCTGATCGAGGGCAACACATGGAACGATAACTACTGGGGCATGTGCGGATGCACCCGTTGCCGCAGTGAGGGCACCAAGGGCCTGAACAAGCTGGGCAAGATTCTGATGGCCGAGCGGGCGCGGCTGCAGGCGGCTACACCCGCCGTAACCGAGGAGGGCTGACGATGGTACACCTCGGAGACATTACCAAAATGAGCGGGTACACCATCCCGCCTGTGGATGTCATTACTTTTGGTTCACCGTGCCAAGACCTCTCCATCGCCGGGAAAAGGGCCGGTATGGCCGGAGAACGCTCTGGGCTGTTCTCTGAGGCTGTCCGCATCATCCGTGAAATGAGATATGCCACATTCGGCGCGTACCCCAAATATGCCATTTGGGAGAACGTGCCGGGGGCCTTTAGTTCAAATAAAGGAGAAGATTTCCATGCCGTCCTGCAAAGCCTCTGCCGGGTCATCGCCCCCGCCGCTGTTATTCCTCGACCTACGGACGCACGGGGGGGGACCATTAAATGGCCCCGCGCCGGTGCAATTCTGGCGGACAACTACTCGCTGGCGTGGCGAACAATGGATGCCCAGCACTGGGGCGTTCCCCAACGTCGCCTGCGCATCTCGCTTGTCCTCGATCTTACAGGTGGGCGTGCCGGAGAAATACTATTTGAGCCGGAAAGCCTGCGAGGGCATTTTGCGCCGGGCATCACGCCGGGGCAAGCAGCTCCCCGAACTGCTGAAAACGGCTCTGGAACAGCAGATCGCACAGATGCCATCCCCATAAACCTCCAAATTGCGACCCGTCACAAATCCCTTGGAGAGAGAACGGGTCTTGGTATCGGGCAGGCGGGCGATGCCGCCTATACTTTGCAGGAGGGTCACGAGCATGGGATCTGCTGTCTTGAGGATGCCAAAGCCTACACTCTGAAAATTCGCTCCGGGTGTGAGGGCGGCGGCAATGGAGTTGTTTATGCAGATGGCTACCTTAACTACATCAATTCTGTATGCTACGCCGCCACTACAGAACCAAACATGGTCATTTGTGATGATTGCTCCCCAGCGATCCGCAGTCGGGATTACAAGGACCCGAATATTGTCTGCTATGACGCACGTGGCAACGGCGATGGTATGCTGTCCCCTACCATAACAGGCGACCACAACAGCCGAATTACGGATTATACTTCTGTCGTAATTGAAAAAATCATCCGCTGGATTGTGCGCCGCCTGACTCCTACCGAGTGTGAGCGCTTGCAAGGCTATCCCGATGGCTGGACAGACCTCGGAGAGTGGATAGACAGCAAGGGCAAGCCCCATAAGGACGCTGACGCGCCTCGATATAAGGCGCTGGGCAACTCCATCGCCCTGCCGCAGTGGTACTACGTTCTCGGTGGTATCGCTGACCGCCTGCCGGATAATGCCACGCTCGGCAGCCTATTCGATGGCATCGGCGGTTTCCCGTATGTGTGGGCACAGCTACACGCTGGGTGCAAAGAGTTATGCGTTTGGGCCTCGGAGATTGAGGAGTTTCCCATCGCGGTCACAAAGAAATGGTTCCCGGAGGTAGAGGATGGAAAATTATTCTGATTTCGTTGTTCACAAATCAGAGCGGGCCGTACATACCGACAGCATCGCCCTGACCGTGGATGACCTCAACAATAAGCTGTACGACTTCCAAAAGGACATCGTGCGGTGGGCGCTGGCAAAGGGCCGCGCCGCTATTTTTGCCGATTGCGGCCTCGGAAAGACCGCGATGCAGCTTGAATGGGCGCATCGTGTGTGCGTGCAAACGGGTGGGAACGCCCTCATTGTAGCGCCGCTGACCGTTTCCCCGCAGACCGTGGGAGAGGGCTTGAAATTCGGAGTGCCCGTCACCCTTTGCGAAACCGCCGATGACATCCAGCCCGGCGTGAACATCACCAACTATGAGAAGCTGGACAAATTCGCCGGGGCGCATTTCTCGGCGGTGGTACTGGATGAATCCAGCATCCTGAAATCCTTTACGGGCAAGGTGCGGAATCAGATCATCGACTTTTTCTCCGATACGCCGTTCCGGCTGGCCTGTACCGCCACCCCCGCACCCAATGACTTCATGGAGCTGGGCAATCATGCGGAGTTTTTGGGCATCATGTCCTACTCTGAGATGCTGTCCATGTTCTTCGTACATGACGGCGGGCAGACCTCGAAATGGCGGCTCAAGGGCCACGCTGAGGATGTTTTCTGGCAATGGCTGGGTAGCTGGGCTGTGGTTATGAACAGCCCTGCAGACCTCGGCTATGACCTGCCGGGATACGATCTCCCGCCGCTGAGAGTGCATGAGGTCATTGTTGATGGCGATGAACCGGTCACCGAAAGCATGACGCTGGCGCAGCGCCGGGATGCCAGACGGGCTACACTCGCGGAGAGATGCCAAGCAGCGGCCGATCTGGTGAATGGCGACCCCGGCGAACAGTGGCTCGTGTGGTGCGACCTCAATTCGGAGAGTGAAGCACTGGCTCACGGCATCCCCGATGCGGTAGAGGTCAAGGGCAGTGATAAGGCATCGCTGAAAAGCTCTCGCCTACTTAGTTTTTCAATGGGCTTTAGTCGGGCAATTGTCACAAAGCCATCTATCGCCGGATTCGGCATGAACTGGCAGAATTGCCACAAGATGATTTTTGTCGGTTTGTCTGACAGTTATGAGCAATATTATCAGGCTGTGCGCCGCTGTTGGCGTTTTGGGCAGTCTGAGCCGGTGGATGTGTACATCGTTATCAGTGCCCGCGAGGGCGCGGTCAAGGCCAATATCGAGCGCAAGCAAGCCGATTGCGATAAGATGCGGGCCGCGATGGGCGAACAGACCCGCGAAATCGTCAAAAAACAGTTGCAAAGCACCTGCCGCCTGACAACACCCTACGAACCGCAGACGATTATGAAACTGCCCGCATGGGAGGAATTTAGACATGAATGTGCTTAATCAGTTGATCGACAGCGCACAGCGCTGGGCAATGTATCAGGGGGATTGCGTGGAAACCCTGCGCGGCATCCCCGATAATAGCATCCACTACTCCATCTTTTCCCCGCCGTTCGCCAGCCTGTACATCTACTCCAACAGTGACCGTGACATGGGCAATAGCAGCGATGGCGCGGAGTTTGCACAGCACTTCGGCTACCTCGTGGCGGAGCTGTACCGGGTCATCATGCCGGGGCGGCTGGTGTCCATCCACTGCATGAATCTGCCCGCCATGAAATCCCGTGATGGCTTTATCGGTATCAAGGATTTTCGCGGCGACATTATCCGCGAGATGACCGAGTACGGTTTTATCTTTCATTCGGAGGTGTGCATCTGGAAAAACCCGGTCACGGAGATGCAGCGCACGAAAGCCCTTGGCTTGCTACACAAGCAGATCCGCAAGGATTCTGCGATGTCGAGGCAGGGGCTGCCTGATTACGTGGTGACGTTCCGCAAGCCCGGTGAAAACCCTGAGCCCATCCCCCACAACCATGAATCTTTTCCCGTGGATGTTTGGCAGAAATACGCCTCGCCGGTCTGGATGGATGTGCGGCAGTCCAACACCTTGCAGCGCAAGAGCGCCCGCGATGAAAAAGATGAAAAGCACATCTGCCCGTTGCAGTTGGATGTAATCGAGCGGTGCATCGACCTGTGGACGAATCCTGGCGACATCGTGCTTGACCCGTTCGCGGGTATCGGTTCTGTGCCCTATCAGGCCGTACTCATGGGTCGTCGTGGGCTGGGTATCGAACTGAAAGACAGCTACTACGCGCAGGCCGTGAAAAACATTGAGGGCGCGGCCAGCGAAGCCGACAGCCACGAGATTGACACCAACGTGCGCCTGCGCTGCCCGATGTGCGGCATCAAGGTGGACGGCAAAATCTGCCCGCTGTGCGGTAAGGATTTGATGGCGAAGGAGGAATAAGAGCATGGAAAGAACGACAAATTCTACTGAGGCCCGCCGTGCGGCAGCGTATTTGAACCGATACTGTTTCGAGTGTGCTGGATGTACCGGGTGCATTTTTGATAATGGCAATGAGGGGCAGTCCTGCATCATCAACAGCGGGTGCGCCCCCGTCAGTTGGGAACTTCCCTCTATCTGGTCTGCACAGGACATCGCGCTTGCAAAAGCTATGATGCCGTTTGCAAAAACTATTGTCTGGCCTATTGAGGAAAGGCCCAATCCAAACCACCGCTATTTTAAGGGTGAGGGCCTGCGCACTATCCCGCTGCCAACAGGTTCATTTAACAATCTGCGCCCCGGCGAGATTATCAGTCTGGCCGACATTGTAGGAGGTGCAGACAATGCTTGATGGCGTCTTGGACTTGATCGGCACGGCGGCACTGCTGGAACAACTTGCCGAGGAATCAGCTGAACTTGCGCAGGCCGCGCTTAAGATGGCTCGCAAGCTGCGCAACGAGAATCCCGCGCGGATTGTGTTGCTAATCTGCAGGAGGAAATCGCGGACGTGGAATTGTGCATCAGCATTTTGCCCGCTGCACTGAATGACCCCGCCGAGGTCGGTAGGACGATGTCCGCCAAGCATCGGCGATGGAACGAACGGCTACACGACGAAAAGCTCTGGGAGGTGAGCAGCCATGAGGATTGACATTCGAGACAGTAAATACTCCATCATCTACAACGAAAAGATCGCCAATAGGCGGCATACGTGGAGGAGCAAAAACTGAAATGAGCCATCCAACCACATACGCCGTTGACTTTGACGGCACCCTTTGCGAAAACGCCTACCCTGAAATCGGCGCACCCAATTTGCCCCTGATCGACAAACTCATATCTCGCCGCCGCCTCGGTGCAAAGGTTATCCTGTGGACGTGCCGGGAGGGTGAGCTGCTGACCCGCGCGGTGGAGTTTTGCCGCTGTTTCGGTCTGGAATTTGACGCGGTGAACGACAACACCGAAGAATTGAAAAGGGCCTACGGCACCGACCCGCGCAAAATCGGTGCTGACTACTACATTGATGATAGGGCTATGCCACCTGATCTATTTGTATCATAGGAGGAGATTTGCCATGAATTTGAATGATTGCCATGTTTCAGGGCTGAGTCAGCCCCACGGCATGCGGTTTGATGCGGAAAACAGCAAATGCGTTTCCACCGAACGGATGACGCCGGACGAATTGCGCCAGCTGCACCGCCTGGCCATCGAGCGCCGCCCCGAAGCCTGTTTGGGCTGCGGGCTGGAACATAATTGTTTTGTGTATGGGCATGGATGTGCCGTCATCCGCAAAGCATTGCGGCTGTTGGGAGGTGGGGCGGATGCCTGTCTTTGACTCCAACTGTTTCTACATCATCCAATGCCTGGCCCTTGTGTTTCTCGTGGCCCCCTGCGTGCTCTTTGCGGGCGGCATGCTGATCTGTGGGCTGTTGTGGTGCGGGCTGCGCATCACCCGCGCCATGCACTTGCGGCTACTGGGCCTGCCGCGGTGTGGGCGCTGCCGCTACTGGGCCACTGTGCAGTGCCCATTGTATGGCCGCAACACGCCAAGCGATTTCTGCAGCCGCGGCGAAAGGTGGGGTGACTGATGGATATCCTGCTTTCGATCATCGGTAGCGCTGTTCTGTCCGTGCTGCTGGCCGCCGCTTACACCGCCGGGGTAGCCGCTGGGAAAACCGCCGCACACCTGCACGAGGACGACGAACTGAAAATTTATATGGATCACACCCATGGTGAGGATGAACAGTAGAAAGTAGGAGGATTTGATAATGTTTATTTTAATGCTCTTCATAAAGGTTATTCTAGGGCTATTTATCATCGCTTTGATCTTGATTTTTATCACCGCCATTTTTCTGCTAATGACTGTCGGGAAAGCAGATAAAGCAGCTACGCAGTCGTCGGGGAGCCATCAGGATGATGACGAGCCGGAGATGGTGAATCATCCTGACCATTATAACCGCCCCGGCCAGAAAGAGTGCATTATCGAAATGGAGGAGAAATTCGGCCCCGCCGCCGTGCAGTATTTTTGCCTGTTGAGCCGTTACAAATACTTATATCGCTGCGGCATGAAAGACGATGCAACCCAGGACATATCTAAAGCCAACTGGTATTGCGATAAGTTTCGTGCACTGGATGGCGATGATGAACTGCTGAACATTGTGCCCGATAACATAAAGGAGGCCATGCGCTATGAAAGTTGAACTGATTGCCTGTTCTCGCCCTCTGTCTGGCCAGTGCGGCACAGTCAAAAATCCGATGGATATCACGCCCAATCCCATGCGCATTATTGAACAGGCCGCGAGTGTGTGCTACGACAGTGAGCCGGATTTTACCGCCTTTAAGATTGCTGAAACCTGTGCCAAAACTGGGCATCTGAGCGTGTACGAGCATAGTTATTTCACGTTCCATGTCACCGGCATCAGCCGTGCTTGCCTCGCTCAGTTGACCCGGCATCGTCATTTCAGCTTTTCCGTGCGCAGTCAGCGCTATTGTGATGAGAGCCGAGCCGAGCCAGTTCTCCCCACATCCACCGATGAAGATCAGGACGGCATAATCGCCGATGCCTACGACTACGCATGGGATGCCTATGATCGCTTAATTGAGAACGGCGTGGCAAAAGAAGACGCGCGGATGGTTCTGCCCAATGGCGCACCCACTGAACTGTATGTGTCTATGAACGCGCGGGCGCTGATTGAGGCTAGCCATTTGCGGCTGTGCCGTAGGGCACAGTTTGAAATCCGCTCACTGTTTATGGCGATGCAGTGCTGCGTTGCCCCCATCGCCCCCGATATTGCAAACATGATGGTTCCGCAATGTGAAACCAACCCGCAATACCAGTTTTGCACCGAGGGCAAATCCTGCGGCAAACACCCTCGCCTGCAGGACGTGCTGGCAACAGCTACACAGAAACAAAGTGAGGATACGGGCGATGAAGCGTAAAAGCATCTATCGCGGATACATCGGCAAGGGATATTCCGATCAGTCCGAGTTCAGCCACCGATATGCCGCATGGGCGCAGAATCACCGAGGATGGGCAAAGATGAAAGCCTATAACCGCCGCATGGCAAAGCGCCGAGAAAAGCGCGACGGTAAGAAAAATATCAATGATGAAATGAGGTTTACCGAAAATGAAATGTCTGTATAAAGTCCCATTCAGCGGCTTTTTTGTAGTTTCCGCCGAATCCGCCGAGGATGCAAAGTCCATGAGCAAGGATGATCCGGAAGTTATCTACTCTGAGGAATCTAACGGCGATGTCGAGACTTGCCCCGACGGTGTATCCGTTCCGATTGATGATCGGCATTACCTTTTTATTGAGCCAACAGACGAGGAGGCCGATTATGCGACTGATTGACGCGGATAAAGTACCGCCCCTGTCTGACCTAAGCGGATGCGCTTATGAGGGCAGCGAGTACCAAGCATATAAAAGCGGCGCAGAGTATGGGCGCGGATTGGTGGATGATACACCAACTGTTGACCCGGAATCCCTGCGGCCTACGGCACACTGGATAAAAGAAGATAGTTTCTACAAGGATTCTACTGTCTGGCGCTGCGCTGCTTGCAAAGGAAAATTCGTTCTGCATGGTGAAACACCAGAAAATGAGAACTACCAATATTGCCCTGCCTGCAGCGCAATAATAATCAAAGATGGTCAAGGACGGTGAATTGCAATGACTAACATCCAAGAGGATTTGATTGCGTTCAATTCTCGCAACAATCCGTTTTATAACGATAGGGGCTATGCCGACCCTACCGCATATCAGGGCATTGAGGCGGCGGCAGCCAGTGAATACCGGGCGCGGTTCGATGCTATCGCCGCGCTTATCCACACGGTCAAGTATATTTGCGGGCTGGCGGGGTTCGAGGTCGTGGGCCGAATCACCCTGCGGCATAAGCAGAGCGGCGACATCTACAAGTGAGGAGGCGATTTGAGATATGGTTACACCGAACGAACAAAAAAAAGAAGATGCCGAGGTTTATCCCGTTATCGTCCTCGACCCGAACGGCAATGAGTACACAAAGGGCATCGCGGCATGGCTGACAGCCATTGCAAAACAGGATCCTAAAAACCTTGTGTGCATCGCTCGCAGCATCGACCCAGAAAAACCAGGGCAGTCCGTGTACACCCTTATGCGATGGGACACCAAAGGCGTTGAGCTTTCCGAAATTGCCGGATACCTGACGTCCGTTGCGTCTGAGCTGTTCACCCGTGAGCAACCCAACAGCGAGACTCCATTATAACGATAAAGCGAGGAAAACGGTCATGCAATTCGATAGACAAATTACCATTACCACCGGCGCATCCCGAAACGATCTCAACTGGAAACCTCAGCTGATGACCGTGGCAGAGCTGTATGACCGCCTGCGGAATCCCGTCCGTTCAACGGAAACGCTCGACGCATATATGCACCTGCCGAAACCTCAGCAGGACGCATTAAAGGATGTCGGCGGGTTCGTGGGCGGCTCCCTCAACGGCGGACGGCGCAAGGCCAATGCAGTGACCGGGCGTGACCTTGTGACGCTTGACTTCGATAATATCCCCGGCTGGGGCACCGATGAAATCGTGAGCCGCGTGGACGCCATCGGATGCAGCTATGCGATTTACTCCACACGCAAGCACTGCCCCAATAAGCCCCGCCTGCGCGTTGTAATCCCCCTTGACCGTACTGCTACCCCCGATGAGTACGAGCCTCTGGCGCGGCGGCTGGCGTGGCTGATCGGCATTGATAAGGCCGACCCTACCACATTTCAGGCAAGCCGCCTTATGTACTGGCCGAGTGCCTGCGTGGATTCGGATTATGTGTTCCGTTGCAAGGATGCGCCGCTGGCATCTGTGGCGTTCCTGCTGGGAACCTACACGGACTGGCGCAACATGGTCGAGTGGCCGCAGGTTCCCGGTGCTGCTCCGAACTACCAAAAGATGGCGCTCAAGCAGGGCGACCCGCTGACAAAGCCCGGCATCGTGGGCGCGTTCTGCCGCGCATACGACATCCGCACAGCGATGGACAAGTTTCTGCCCGGTATTTATACCCCGTGCATTATGGGTAGCGAGGAGCGGTACACCTATACCAGCGGCAGTACGGCGGGCGGTGCTATCATCTACGATAACGGCAAATTCCTGTACAGCCATCACGCCACCGACCCCTGCTCTATGCAACTTGTGAACGCCTTTGATCTCGTGCGCCTGCACCTATACGGCGATAAGGACGACAGCGCCCCCGGCAATACCCCGGTCAGCAAGCTCCCATCTTATAAGGCGATGTGCGAAATGGCGATGCAGGATAGCGCGGTGCAGGCCATCTACAACAAAGAGCAGTTTGCCCAGTTGCAGGCTGACTTTGGCGCTATCGTCCCCATCCCCGGCAACGGGCCCCAGCAGACCCCCGGCAACAGTGACAGTGCCGAGCCTATGCAAGGCGAGGTCATCGGAGATGACGGTCAGCAGACCGACCCCAACGCATGGCTGGGCTATATCCAGCGCGATGAAAACGGCAAAATCAAGCAGACCATCGACAATGTTCTGCTGATTCTCAACAATGACCCCCGCCTATGCGGGCGATTCATGCTGAATGAGTTCAGCGGGCGCGGCGAGGTGCTGTACCCCCTGCCGTGGGACAAAGACCCCGACAAATTCAAGCGGCGGGCATGGGCTGATTCCGACATTTCGGCAATGTACTGGTACATGGAAAAGGGATACAAGATCACCAAGCGCAACGCCATTGATGCGGGGCTGGACATCCATGCGGCTACACACGCATTTAACGAGGTGCAGGATTTCATCAAGGGTCTGGCGTGGGATGGAGTGCCTCGGCTGGACACCCTATTCATCGACTACCTCGGCGCTGACGATTCCCCCTATACCCGCGCTGTCACCCGCAAGGCGTTTGTCGGTGCTGTGGCCCGCGCGATGGAGCCGGGATGCAAGTTCGATAATATGCTGATTCTGTGCGGGCCGCAGGGTCTTGGCAAGTCCACGCTGCTGGACAGAATGAGCAAAGGCTGGTACAACGACAGCATCCGCACATTTGAGGGCAAAGAGGCATCCGAGCTTTTGCAGGGCGTTTGGCTGGTCGAAGTGGCAGAGCTTGACGCTTTCCGCAAAACAGATGTATCCCGCATCAAGCAGTTTTTGAGCCTGCGATATGACCGTTACCGTGCCGCCTATGGCCGTAATGTCAAGGAACTGCCCCGCTGCTGTGTCTTTTTCGGCACCTGCAACGTCAGCGATTTTCTGCAAGACACCACGGGCAACCGCCGTTTCTGGCCCGTGGATGTGGGACAAGGCGAACTGATTCACCGTGCATGGGATCTGACCGATGACGAAATCAATCAGATTTGGGCTGAGGCAAAGATGCGCTGGATGATGGGAGAGCCGCTATTCCTGACCGGCGATCTGGCAGACGCGGCCCGCGCACGGCAGGAAGATCACCGCGAGGCATCCGTCCGCGAGGGTCTTATCCGGGATTTTGTGGAGCGTGATGTTCCCACGAACTGGCTTGAGTGGCCGCTGGACAAGCGCCGCGACTATTGGGCTGGGGCTTGCAAAGGGCAGGACATCCCGACGATGCCCCGTGACCGCATCTGTGCCGCCGAGGTTTGGTGCGAACTTTTCAACGGTGCCCCCCGGGACATCAAGCAGGCAGACACCCGCGAAATCAATGCCGTGCTGGCAAGCACCCCCGGCTGGGAGGCTAACCGGGGCATGAAGTTTGGGCCGTACAAGCAGCAGCGCGGTTATCGGAGATTCAACAGGCAGGGGTAATGTGTATAAAAATTAACTGACACTTTGGGCCAAAAAGCTGACACTTCCTTATATGCCAAGTGTCAGAACCGTCAGAAGTGTCAGTTAAATGTGAAAAAATTATGAACAAGCGCATTGACACAACTGACGCGCAAAATACAAGTGTCAGTTAAAGTGTCGGCCTAAATTTTAACGATGTATCGTTACAATATATCTATAACTGACACTTCTGACACTTAAAATAAATAAAAATAAAAATAAGTAAAATAACGCGCGTGAGAGTGCATATACCCCCGTATTTACGGGTCTATACGCGCGTGCGCGTGTGTCAGTCAGGTGGACAAGCGCGGCGGCGATGCCGCGAAAAAGATGGGAGGTTATTAGGATGCCGGAATTGGAAAAGGTCATCGAGCGCAAACTGCGGGACGGTGTGAAGAAATTGGGCGGCGGGGCGCAATGCCTGAAATTTGAAAGCCCCGGCACATCTGGGGTGCCCGATAGGATGATCCTGTTGCCGGGAGGTCGTGTCGTGTTCGTGGAACTTAAACAGGTGGGCAAGCGAGAGCGGATGCGGCAGACGTATGTACAGAATCAGATGCGGCGGCTGGGATTTACCGTGTTCAGCACAGTATCGACCCCGGAACAGGTGCAGACGATTCTCAGCCATTGCGAGGAGGTCATGCGGCAAGATGGATTGTAAAGAGTTCCACCCCTACCCCTATCAGCAGTTTTGCATCCAGCACATCATCGATCACCCCGCCGCCGGCCTTTTCGTGGACATGGGCATGGGAAAAACCGTGATGACACTGACCGCATTTAACTATCTCAAGTGTTATGCGTGGCAAATTCAACGCTGTCTCGTCATTGCGCCGAAGAAAGTTGCTGAGGCAACATGGCGCACCGAAATTTCAGGGTGGCGGCATTTGCGGCATCTGCGGTGCTCCGAGGTGTTGGGAACAGCTACACAACGCCGCGCCGCGATGGCTGTTGATGCCGATGTCTACGTGACGAATCGGGACAATGTACAATGGCTCGTCAAAGAGTACGGCAAGGCGTGGCCGTTCGATATGGTCGTGCTGGATGAATCATCGAGTTTCAAAAATCATCAGGCCAAGCGGTTTAAGGCACTCCGGGCAATGCGGCCCAAAATCAAACGCATCGTGGAGTTGACAGGCACCCCATCGCCGCACGGCCTTATGGACTTGTGGGCGCAGGTCTACTTGCTGGACGGTGGGCAGCGGCTGGGTCGCACGATCTCCGTTTACCGCGATATGTACTTTGAGCCGGACAAGCGCAGCAGGTCACAGATATTTACTTACAAGGCCCGTCGGGGCGCGGCAGATGCCATCTATGCCGCTATCAGTGATATTTGCATCAGCCTGTCCAGCGATGACTATTTGACCCTCCCTGACCGCGTCTATGATGAGATTCCTGTCAAGCTGGACGGCCCTGCCGCCGCCGCGTACAAGCGATTGGAGCGGGATGCCTTGCTGCAAGTGGACGAATCGACCATTACGGCAGGCACGGCGGGAGTGCTGGCAGGCAAGCTGTTACAGCTCTGCAATGGGGCTGCGTACGATGAGGATGGCAAGGTCATCCTCATCCATGACTGCAAGCTAGCCGCGCTGGTGGAGTTGATCGAGGGTCTGCACGGTCAACACGCTCTGCTGTTCTACTGGTTTCAGCACGACCTCGCCCGTATCCTCGCCGCCCTTGAGCCGCTGGGCTTGCGGGTGCGCGTGTATAATGGCCCCGATGATGAACGGGCCTGGAACGCGGGCGAGGTGGACATTCTGCTGGCGCATCCCGTGTCCTGCTGCTATGGCCTCAACCTGCAACACGGCGGGCATCATATCATCTGGTTTGGGCTGACATACTCGGCGGAGGTCTATTTGCAGGCAAACAAGCGGCTACACCGACAAGGGCAGACGCATCCTGTCGTCATCCATTCGCTGGTCGTGCAGGGCGGGCAGGATGAGGATGCCATCGCCACGGTCATGGGCCGTGTCACTGAACAAAACCATCTGCTGGAATCCCTAAAAGCAAAAATCATCACGGCAAAGGAGGCCGTCTGACTATGACGATGAAGGAATTATCGCAACTCCACTGGCTGAATGTGGAGATTGACCGTGATAAACAGCGCCTGGCAGAACTTGAGGCCCGCGCCGCATCCCCCGGTGGGCCGAATATGTCCGGGATGCCCGGTGGCGGCGGTGCAGGGTCGAATGTGGAGATCGCGGCTCTTGAAATCGTCGAGCTGAAAGCAAGCATCGAGGCAAAGATCATCCGCTGTGCCACAGAACGGGCGCGGCTCATCGGCTATATTGATGCGGTGCCTGACAGCCGTATGCGCGAGATTATGTACTTGCGTTTCGTGGACGGTCTGCCGTGGGCACGGGTGGGCGCGAGTATGGGGTACACGGGCGATGGCGTGCGCAAGGCTTGCAAGCGCTATATTGACGAGAGCGCGGCCTAAAATCACGAAAACAGCGGACAAAAGCGGATTTTTTAATAAACTGTCCGTTTTTGTCCGCTGTGTCGGTTGTATTCTAATCGCTATTATTATAATATTACATTGCGGGTTTAGGGCGAGGGAGTTATGGGTACTCCCTCGCTCGTGTTTTCCCCGCTGTCACCTCCATGCGCCGCCACGTGAATAAGCGCGGCGGCGTTCGTGTTTGCGCCGAGGTGGTAAAGAACCTATACGCTGGGTGCGCCTCTCACGCCCGGCGCTGTGCAGGCCCTTGACCCCTGCGCTAAATTTCACCCCGGTAACCTACGGTGCCGGGGCATTTTACCGCATAGCTGCTCAATCGGCAATTAGGCGAAAAGGGTGCAAGGCCCTTATGCGGTTCCATTAGGCCATTGCCGTCGTCCGGCCATTGCGGCGGTACACGTGATCTGCACCTCCCCAGTGATGGTAAATTGCGGTTTGTGATTCATCCACGCGGTTCCACCGCTGGCGGTTTCCGATCAGTGGCCTATATTATATCGCACAGTAGAGCATTGGTAGCTCGGCAGGTTCATACCCTGCAAGTAGCTGGTTCGATTCCAGCCTGTGCAACCATGCGAGGCTTGAGGGCATTTCACCTCGCGGCGCGTCCACGGCAAAACGGGCTCTTTCTCCCTTTCCCGTATGACGCGCCTGATTTTGGTTATTATCGCGGTTCGCCGCGAGGGCCGACGACGGTACTGCCACCGTTGACCTGCCCCTATATTACGCGCCACAGTGTCACAACTGCGGCGCATTTTTATTGCTTTCCCGGAGGTTTATGGTGTACCGCACAGAGCGCAATTACGAAAATCTCAATAAGGGCATTTTCCCCGGCGCTGGGCGGTTCGACATCCCCATCCTGCGGCCCGAATTGACTACGGCTGAAAACTGGATAAGTTTCAACTACGCCAAAGGGTGCGAGGATCCGTCAGAGCATGGCGTTCACTTTTTCGTTGACGATTACCAGTTCAACCGCATCTGGGCGCATCCCGATAACTACCTCGGCATGATGGCGCGGTTCGATACCGTCTGCACCCCCGATTTCAGCACATATACAGATTTTCCCCGCATCATCCAGATTTACAACCACTACCGCAAACACTGGTTGGGTGCCTATTGGCAGGCCCACGGCATCAAGGTTATTCCGACAATCTCATGGAGTACACCGGACAGCTTTGCATGGTGCTTTGATGGTGAGCCGATAGGCGGCGCGGTGGCCGTGTCGAGCGTCGGCACACAGGCAAGCCTCGAATCGGCAGACCTGTTCATGGCCGGGTACAATGAGATGCTGCGGCGCTTACAGCCCGCGCAGATCATCTTCTACGGCAAGGTGCCCGCCGGGTGCGAGGGAAACATTTTTCACGTTACAGCGTTTCAAGAAAAACTCAAGGCGCGAATTCGCGCCGGAAAGGACGATACCGATGGGCGGTAGAGGAAGTAACAGCGGTTTGGCATCCAGCGGTTCGATGACCCCGCAACCTCAGATTAACCCGGCACCGCAGGCAATGCCCGCTCCCGCCGCGGCAGTTCAGAACGCTCCACCCTCGACGGCTCCGCAAGCAATGGGTGGTGGGTCGTTGCTGAGCGGTGGCCAGATCAGTTACACACCGCTGAATCAGAAAGATGAGGCCGATCTCGGTAAGGTCTGGAACGGTTACGACATCAATACCAAGCTCGCTATTAACCAGTACATCCGTCAAGACCAAACCAATACCGGCTACGGTGTGGGTCAGAACCTTAACCATAAGCTGGAAAATGGGCAGGCGCTTAACGCAAACGAGCAGTACATGGTGAACATGATGGATGCGGCCATGCACCCGCTCGGTAAAAATACCACGCTTATCCGTGCTGCGCATCAGGACTTTTTGGAGGCGCTGGGTGTTAAAAATTATCAGCGCATGACCGATGCTCAGCTCAATGCCGCCGTGCAGGGTGTTGAGTATACCGAGAAAAAGTTTGTTTCTACGGCCTATGATGCCAAAAAGAATCCCTTTATCGGCGGTTCTCAGTCTGGTGGTCGTGAGGTGTTCATCAACATTTCGACCCCGGCAAGCACCAACTGCATTATGGGCAATTTGAAGCAGGCTGAAATTATTCTCTCCCGCGATACTAAGTACCGTGTCAAAGGTGCCCATTTTGATGGCACCTTTGCAAATCCGCGTGTTGGCGGCACACTGCCGCGCGTAATCGTGGATGTCGAGATTTACGAGTAAGGAGGCTTGAAATGGCAAGCAAGCAGAAAAAGAGCACTGAATCCGGTAGCCGTTTTATGGCAACGGGTAAAAGCGTGACGATCATCAAAAAGCCCGCCAAGAAGGCCTCGGCCAAGAAAGGCGGTAAATAATATGGGCGGCAGAGGAAGTAACAGTGGCTTGAGCGCGTCATCGCTCGGCGGGTCTGGCGGTGGTGCCAATTTGCCTCCGTTAGTAGTACCGCTAGCGAGTGTTCAGCCTCAGCAGTCGCCCGTGGCCCTGCAGAATCAGCCCGTGCCGCCTACTCCGGCCAGCCTTGCGCCTAATGCTCCCCCGATGGGTGTTACACTTTCGGATGTTCAGCAAATGGATGATACGAGTATGCACGATTTCTTGATTAACGTACAAAGCGTCGATATGCCGCAGTTCCTATGTGATTCGCATTTGCAGCGCATGATTTACGGTTTAGGCATGAATGATAAACCGCAGATTGTTTCCGATAAGCAGCTCAATGCGATGGTTAAACAGGGCGCCGTTCCCATTTATCGTACCGTCAATGACAGTGACGATGATGTTCAGGGAATTTCGATGACATCTGACGATATTTGTGATATGATGACAGATGGTAGTCTGAGTTATGTGGGCCGTGGCGTCCACGGTGATGGCCTGTATTTCTCCGACAGTAAGCGCGGTTCTAAGCTCTACGGAAACCCCGGCCAGAATCCTAAGACCTTGCGGGCTGTTTTGAATCCGGCTAAGGCCCGCGCGATCAATGAATCCAGTTTGCAGAGCGCCTATGATGCTTTTGTAAAGAGCCATCCTCGCACGCGCCGCGCGTTGGGATTTGCCAAAGCGCACAGCACAAGCGACAGTATGAGTCAGTTTGCGCTGCTTATGGGCTATAATGTCATCACTACCAAAGTCGGCTACAACGAAACATATTACACGGTCATTGATCGTAGCGCCCTTATTATGTCGAAAACCCGCGTATAAGCGGTATTTTAGGAGGTACGCATAATGTCCAATATTGATGAAAAGCTGTCTAAGATGACCCGTGCGCAGGCAAACGCCCTTGCAGATCATCTCAACGCGGGTTATAACAAACCCGCGTACAAGCCTACCGCCAAGATCAAAAAGAAAACCACCGCCCCGAAAAAGGCCACGGCTAAGAAGCCCGCCGCCAAAAAGGGCAAGTAACTGAATATTTCCTTTAGCATTCGACGCTGAAATGCGCCGGGTGCCTTTTTTTTATTTTTACCGATAGGAGGTGGCAGCAGATGCCCGAAAATACCGAGGCTGTGCCGGAGATCAGCGCAAGCCCCGCGCCGCAAGACGCGAAGCCCGCCGACACCGGCGAGAAAAAGCAGAAAAAGCCTCGCAATACATCCGGGATGAAACCGCCACTGAATCAACTGCCCCCGGAGGAGGCGTTCGCCATCCGCTCTAAGGGCGGCAAGGCGGCGGCAAAAAAGCGCCGGGAGGAGAAGCTGGTAAAGGATGCCCTGCTGAACCTGCTGACGAAACCTCAGCACAAGAAAAAGGGCGGCAAGGCCCACTACAAGGCCAGCGCCGAGTTGACGAGCTATGATGACGCGTTCTCTGAGAATACGACCCTCATGGTGCAGATGCTCATTCCCCTTATCCAATCTGCCATCAACGGCAATATCGAATCCCTGTTCGCCATTCTGCGCGTTCTGGGGCAGGAGCCGGGCACCCCCGGCCAGTTTGGTGTTGACGAGTTTACCCCGCCAGAGCCGCCCACAGAGGGCGCAGGCGGCCCCGGCAAGTCCGCGTCTGCCAACGATCCTAATGCGGTGCGCATCCACCTGATACGCGGCGAGAAGCCCGCCCCCATGGCTGAGGGCGATGCCCCAGCAGCAGAGCAGGCCGGTGCCGATCAGGCAGGCACGGCTACACCCACCAGCACCCCTGCCGATGGGGAGGCGGTGCCCAATGCCTGATGTCTATATCGAAGATGTCATCGCCCCCAACTATGACAAGCTGCTGGATGATGTTCTCGATCATCGGCACTCGCAGTACATCCTCAAGGGCGGGCGTGGTTCGCTGAAATCCTCTTTCATCGGCTTTGTTATCCCGATGATTATGGTTCAGCCGGGAAACGAGGCTTGCAACGCCGTTATTTTCCGTAAGACCGCCAACACCCTGCGAGATTCGGTCTACGGCCAGATGGTGTTTGCCCTTGATAAACTGGGCCTTGACAGCGAATTTGTCTGTCATGTCTCCCCCATGAGCATCACCCGGAAAAGCACCGGGCAGACGATTCTTTTTCGCGGCCTTGACGACCCGATGAAGCTGAAATCGTTGAAATTTCCCAAAGGGTACTGCGCCATCACATGGTTTGAAGAAGCTGACACATTCGATGGCATGAAAGAAATCCGAAATGTGTTGCAGTCAACCAACCGTGGCGGCTCTCGGTTCTGGAATTTTCTGTCGTTCAACCCGCCCATCACCCTGAACAACTTTATGAATCAGGAGGCGCTCGTACAGCGTCCTGATCGGCTGGTACATTCCAGCACCTATCTGACCGTGCCGCCTGAATGGCTCGGTCAGATGTTCTTTGATGACGCGGAACTGCTGCGGCAGACCAATCCCCGCGCCTATGAGCATGAGTATCTGGGCATCCCCACGGGCACGGGCGGCGAGGTGTTCAACAACCTTGAGCTGCGCGAAATCACCGATGCCGAGATTGCGTCGTTTGATTATATCTACGAGGGCATCGACTGGGGCTGGTATCCCGACCCCAACCATTGGAGCAAGATGTGCTACCGCCCATCGAAAATGACGCTCTATATTTTCGACGAACTGCGTTGCAACAAAACCCCGAATGAGGTTTTCTGGCAGCGCTTGCAGAAAGAAAAGAGCGTCACATCGCAAGACCTCATTATTGCAGATAGTGCCGAGCCGAAATCTATTGCGGACTTGAAAGCCTACGGCGCATCCATCCGGCCCACCGAAAAGGGGCCGGATTCCGTGCGGTACAGCATGAAATGGCTGCAATCGCTCGTGAAAATCGTTGTTGACCCGAACCGCTGCCCGGAGACAGCGCGAGAGTTTGCCGAGTATGAGTACGAGCGCACCAAAGACGATGAACTGACCGGGCAATACCCTGATAAGGATAACCACAGCATTGATAGTGTGCGATACGCGCTCAATCCAATCTGGAAACGACGCGGCCTGTGAGGTACAGCCCATGTCTATTTTTTCAAATATCTATACCATGATAAGGCAGGTGTTAGGCAGAGTGATTCCGTATCAGAATATCCAGCAGGTGGAGAACATCGACACACCGCTGTCGCAGGAGATGCAGATTGCCCTCGAAGCATGGCACCGAGCCTATCTGGACAGACCCATCTACAAAAATGAGCAGGTCAAAACCCTCAACATTCCCGCGTTCATCGCATCCGAGATTTCCCGACAGGTCACACTTGAATTTAAGTGGAGCATTACGGCGGGCAAGGACGACAGCACCGGCGAGGACATCACCAACCCGCGCTCGGAGTTTCTAAGCAAAGAGTTTGAAAAACTGGCTACACAGCTGCGGAGCAAGACCGAGATCGGATGCGCGGCGGGTGGTATGACGATAAAGCCGTATGTCCGTGACGGGCATATCTATTTCGACTATACCCCCGACTGGGATTTATACCCCATCGCTTTCGGCGATGACAGCGACCTGTCCGATGTCGTTTTCCGTGATATGTTCTCGGAGGGCAAGACCTACTATTCCCGCCTTGAGCGGCACACCGTCGAGGGCGATAGAATCAAAATCACGCAGCGGGCCTTTAAGTCCAGTTCCCGCGATGCTCTCGGCAAGGAAATCCCCTTGACGGAAGTACCGCAGTGGAAAGACCTCAAGCCCGTGGTCTACGTCAACAACGTAGGCGGGCAGCTTTTTGGCTGGTTCCGCGTGGCATCAGCAAATACCGTTGACCCGATCTCTCCTATGGGCGTGGCCGTGTTCGCTAAGAGCATGGACACCATCAAGGAGGCTGACACACAGTACAGCCGCCTGCTGTGGGAGTTTGAGGGCGGCGAAATGGCTATCGACGTTGACCCGATGGCCTTGCGGCCCATTGACGGCGTTATGCGTAACGGCGCAAAGGCTATGGAAACTCCCAAGCTGAACGAGCGCCTGTTCCGCGCGGTCGATCTGGGCACTGATGAAACATATCATGTTTTCGCCCCGACCCTGCGCGATAGCTCCCTTGTGGCCGGTCTGAACCAAATCTTGATGAAGATTGAAGATCAGTCTGGGCTGGCCCGTGGCACCCTCTCCGATGCCAACACAGAGGCCCGCACGGCCACTGAGCTGACTATCCTGCGTAATCGTACCTATACCACCATTGCCGACAACCAGCAGGCCCTTGAGCGGGCACTGCGAGAAGTCGTGCGGGCGATGGATAAGTACGCTGACCTGTACAACCTCGCCCCTGCTGGCGAATATGAGGTGTCGTTCGATTGGGATGATTCCGTCATCGCCGACACCGAAACCCAGTTGCAGCAGCGGATCCTCATGCTCAACAACGGCATGATGAGCAAAATCGAGATGCGTATGTGGTTCTTTGGTGAAACCCGCGCACAAGCCGAAAAAGCCTTGCAGGAAGTCCAGCAGGAAAAGGTCAGCGAGATGCAGGCCGCAATGGCTATCCAGCAGCCCAATCCCGATCAGAGCGATGTCACCGTTCCCCCGGATGATGGCGGCGGCGCCGATCAGGACGGGAGCAACCCGGCTACACCGTTTGGGAGTGGCCCTGGCGAGGAGTGATGACCTGTGCTGACCCAGAAAGAGCTTGAGGCCGCTGTCCGCAAGATGATTGCGAATCTGGATGAAGTCAACCTGTATTTCATCCAGAAAATAGCGACCCAGATAAAGAAAATCGGCGAGATGAATCCTACCAGCATACACCGTTACGCGATCATGTTGGAAATGGGTGCAGATGTCGCCGATATTTCCGGCAAGCTCCAAGCCGCAACCCGGCTGACACAACAGCAGATGGCTGTTGTGTACAACACCGCCTTGCAGGATAACTTCACCGACCCGCGATTCAAAGCCGCGCTGGCGGCGCATCCGCTGCCCCGTGAGGAGAATCAGCGGCTCATACAGTACACGCGCAACATCGCCGCGCAGACCTCCGGGGCGCTGCAAAACCTGTCCAACACTACGGCCATATCCGTGCCCTACCAACAGGCCATTGATAAGGCCATTTTGAGCGTGTCCACCGGCATGACCGACTACAAATCGGCTATGCGGCAGACCATAAAGGACATCGGATGGGCCGGGATGCAAGTGCAGTATGCAAGCGGCTATCACCGCCGCCTTGATACCGCCGCCCGTCAGAACATTATTGACGGGGCCTGCCAAATAGCCCAGCACAGCGCCGACGAAATCGGCAAGGTGCTGGGCTATGATGCCGTGGAGCTGTCCGCGCATCTCAACAGCGCCCCCGACCATGAGCTGGTGCAGGGCCACGTTTTCCTGCTGGCCGAATACGCCAAAATGCAGGCGGGCATGGCCTGCGTGGATGTGGACGGCCATCACTTTGCGGGATTCAAGCGCCCTATCGGCGAGTGGAACTGCGGGCACTTTGCCGCGCCGTTCAGCACCGAATATTCGGTGCGCAAATACTCCGACCATCAACTGGCAGCATGGATAACGTCAAACCATGCAGGCGTGAATATCGGCAACAAAGAGGGTCTGACCCTCTATCAATGTTCGCAGATGATGCGCAAAATTGAAACCGATACCCGCCGCTGGAAAGATGTCGCCATTGCGGCAAGGGCCGCAGACGATGATGACCTGCACCGTGAGGCACAGCAACACATCAATGCTTTAAGCGCCCGATATAATCTCATCGCCAATCAATCCGGGCTGTCACAGCGCCGTGACCGTATGGCGGTGGATGGCTTTAAGGCCATAAAAGTAAGCGCCTGAAACGGCGCTTTTTCTGTGTTATCACGCCATTTTGGCTTGATATATAATACTCGGCATTGCAGAGACATAAATGCGATGGCGCGACGTGCGCGGAGTGGCCGCGCGATTATAAGCTAAATCAATCGCGGCGAAAGGACAATCTTATGGAATTGCTCAAAAATCTGTTTTCTGAGGGCGAGGCGCTGACCTACGACCAGCTGACCGAAAAGATCAACGCAGCAGGCATGAAACTTGCCAACATCGCGGATGGTTCCTACGTCAGCCGCGATAAGATGGATTCTAAGGTTAAGGGCTTGCAGGGCCAGATTACCGACTTGCAGGCGCAGGTCAAGCAGCGTGATACCGACATGGCCGACTTGCAGACCAAGCTGACCGCTGCGCAAACCGACGCCGACAAGCTGGCATCTGTTCAGTCTGATCTTGCCGCCCTGCGCAAGCAGCGCGAGGATGATGGCAAGGCATGGGCGCAGAAAATCGCCGCGCAGGCGTATGAATTTGCTGTCCGCGAAAAGGCGGGCGAGGTCAAATTCAGCTCTAACGCTGCGAAAAAGCAGTTTATTGCGGATGCCATCGCCAAGCAGTTTAAGCAGGACGAGAACGGCAAGATGCAGGGCTATGACGAGTTTTTGACCCAGTACAAGGCCGATGACCCCGGTAGCTTTGTCTCCGATGACCCGGCCCCCGCTCCTGCACCGAAGCCTAACGCTCCGTCTATCACGGTTCCCGCAAAGCCCGACGGAAATGCGCACAAAATGAGCTTGTCCGAACAGATGGCGGCAGCAAATGCCGATCCTAACTTCGTGCCCGATTTCAGCTAATCGGGCTACACCAACTGAAACCTAAAAAATCAATAGGAGGCATCCCCACATGGCAATCTTTGATTCCAAAAACTTCAATGGTAACGTGTTCAAGCAGTATGTTGACCGCGTTCCCAACCTGAACCGCAACGAGCTGATTAAGTCCCGCGCCATCAAAAAGCGTCAGGACATCGCGCAGTCCATGAGCGATCAGGTCGGTGGCAACTACGTCACCATCCCCCTGCGCGGCATCATCAGCGGCACCGTTCCTCAGAACTACGACGGTTCTACCAACATCACCGCAACCAACACCAAGACTTTCTCCCACTCCCGCGTTGTCGTGGGCCGCGCACAGGCATGGACTGAGCGTGACTTCTCCTATGACATCACCGGTGGTGAGGATTTCCTCGCCGATGTCGCCGCGCAGATTGGCGAATACTGGGATGAAGTCGATCAGGCCACCATCATCAAGATTCTGACTGGTGTTTTCGCCATGAAAGATGCTGAGGGCGTGAAGTTCGTCCGTGAACACACCTACGATGTCACCGGCAAGACCAACTCCGAGGGCGCTCTGGGCCTGATGGATGGCACCTCCCTGAACACCGCCATGCAGCGTGCTTGCGGCGATAACAAGGGCGCTTTCAGCCTTGCCATCATGCACTCCGCTGTTGCTACCGGCCTTGAGAACCTCAAGCTGTTGGCGTACATGAAGTACACCGACAAGGACGGTATCGAGCGCGAGCTGCATATCGGCACCCTGAATGGCCGCACTGTTCTGGTCGATGACTCCATGCCCGCCGTGGAAACCGTCACCACCCCGGAGGTGCAGGGCGTTTACACCATCACCGTCAGCACTGCTGGCACCGATGGCAACACCATCACCGTGGACGGCCAGACCTATACCTTTGCCGCATCCACCTCCACCGCCAATAAGACCCTCAAGACCGGCGATGCTGCTACCGAGGCTCAGGCGCTGAAAACCGTGCTGTCTGCTCAGTATGAGGGCAAGTTCATCGTCACCGTTTCCGGCGCTGTCGTTACCCTCAAGCAGATTTTCGGCGGCGAGGGCAAGCTGCCTGTCGTGACCGTTTCCGGCGCTGTCAAGGCCGTTGCTGCCCAGACCACCGCAGGCGTGGCTAAGGTATCTCAGACCCGTTACACTACCTACGTTCTGGGCGACGGCGCTATCGAGTACACCGACTGCGGCGCTAAGGTGCCCTACGAGATGGATCGTGATCCTCACACCAACGGCGGCGAGGACACCCTCTATGGCCGTCAGCGCAAGTGCTTTGCCCCCTACGGCATCAACTTCACCAAGGCCAAGATGAAGAGCTTGTCTCCCACCGATGACGAGCTGGAGAACGGCGAAAACTGGGAACTGGTGAACTCCAACGAGGCCGAGGGCAAGCAGTACATTGCCCGCAAGGCTATCCCCATCGCCCGCATCCTCTCTCTGGCCTGATTTCGGATTGCTGAGGGGGTTACGCATGGCGCACGATATGTATCTCACCTATGAGGAGTATTTGGCCCTGGGCGGCGCCATTGATGCCGCTGCGTGGCCTCCGCTGGAATGTGCCTGTAGAAAGCGCATTGATCGCATAACGGATTGCCGTGTCCAGAACATGGCTGAGGTTCCGAAGGCGGTCAAGCTCTGCATTTTTGCGCTGGCACAGATGGAGAGTGCCGTCGGCTCCGTGGCACAGGTTATATCGCCCACGGTTACATCGTTCAGTACGGATGGCTACACTGAAAACCACGGGAATGTGCCGAACGCCGAGAAGGCAGCCAAGCAGATGAACGCCATTGCGGCGGATATGCTGTACGGTGAGCTGGACGATTACGGCGTTCCCCTGCTGTATAGAGGAGTAACGTAAAATGCAGCTTTGCAATGACACCATCACCCTATACAACCGGCGATTCGACCCGGATGAGGATTGCGATGTTTATGAGCGCACCGTCATTCGGGGCGTTCACTGGTTCAACTCTGAGGCAACCACCGTTGACAGCACTGGGCTGAAAGCTGCAAACAAGGTCACAATCCGCATCCCCACGGATGCGGATTTCGGCGGCAAGGTGTATCTGCCCCCTAAGCAGTATGCCGTCACCAATGACCAAGCATCCGCTTTCACACTGGCCGCTGGCGATCTCGTGGTTTTGGGCATCGGCGCAGAGGATCTGCGCCCCGCCGCCATCCATGACACCTACTCCGAGGCTGCAACCATCCTGCAGGTCACAGACAACCGCCGTGCTCCACGAGGGCGGCATTGGAAAGTGATAGGTTCATAATGCAATTATCTGTTAATGCACAATTTGATTTTGACGGCATCAGTGCTATTTTGGATCGTCACGGCTTTGGCAATCATGGCATTGTGCAAAAGACTATCGACAACGCCGTGATACGTTGGTGTATGGATTATACACCGGCTGACACATTTATGCTGGCAAAGAGCCCATACGCGGCATCTGACATCGGTTCTGGTATTATCGTTTATCCCGGCCCTTATGCGCATTATATGTATATGGGTGAGGTCTACGGTCCTAACATCCCAGTTTTTGACGATAACAGCGGCACTCCTACGCGGTTTTTTTCGCGTCCCGGCGAAAAGAAAAAGCCCACAGGCCGGGCCATCCAGTATAAAACTGATAAGAATGCTCTGGCTGGGCCATTTTGGGCAGAACGAATGAAAGCAGACCACATTGACGACATCATAAAGGAGGCCAAAAATGTCGCAGGTATCAAATAGTATCGATAGCTTGCGGCAGTGGTTTCGTCAATGCCCGCTCTTGTCGAAAAGTAATCGCTTTGGCGCCGACTATCTGGGCGAGAACCCTACCGAGTATGCCATCTATGCATCGCCATCTACGCTGAAATACCGGGAAAATATTCTGGGCGAAAGTGTTTTAGAGGATAAGCAGACGCAAAACTACATTTTTGCCACGCGCGAAAATTATGGTTCTGATGTCAAACAGAATTCTAACAATCTCGCCTTTTTCACGGGGCTTATTGCCTGGATGATCGAACAGAACAATGCCCGAAACTTTCCCCACATGGAGGAGGGTCGGGTTACTGCCATCGTACCGACGCTGACCGCCTATCCGGCACAGGTCGGTTCGGACAGCGCAAAATATCAGATTCAGATACAAATTACATATAGGAGAAACTGATAAACATGAAAATTGAACGCAAATATATGGCGCATTTCCTCAACGCCACCTTTGGCGGCGATACGGGCACCGCTAGCTACGTCCGCCTAGGCAAAGACTTGGAGGAATACAGTCCCGAGCTCTCTGCTAACGTGGAAAAGAAGCAGAATATTCTGGGCCAGACCTCCGTCACCATTGACAGCTACCAGAAACAGGGCGAGGTCAGCCCTTACTACGCCGAGAAGGGTGACGCCCTGTTTGAAAAGCTGCAGGCCATTATTGACGGCGATTTGGTTCTGGACAATCTGAAAACTGACATCGTAGAGGTCAAACTTTGGGAGAACGGGACAGCCGACGCATTCCCTGCCGTAAAAGAGGAGTGCTACATTGAGGTGTCCAGTTACGGTGGCGACACTACCGGCTACCAGATTCCGTTCAATGTACACTACACCGGTATCAAAACCAAGGGTATGTTTAACCCCACCACTAAAGCATTCACTGCATCGGAATAACACATCATAACATAATGGAGGTACATTATGAAGCTGACATTGGATCGTGGATTGAAAATTTATGAGGTCGAAGATATTGACGGCACGCCGCTTGGCACCATCAAAATCAATCCTGCTGACTTGGGCATTGTAGGCCGCTTGGCACAGACCCGCGATAACCTCGCCGCCATGGCCGAAAAAATCAATGACAACATCGATCCCAAAATGCTGAACGAGATTGATGCAAACGTCAAGGCTGAAATCAACAACATTTTCAACAGTGATGTTGCACCGATCTTTTTCGGTAGTGTTTCAGCGTTGGCGCTGTGCGATGATGGCACTATGGTGTTTGAAAAAGTCCTTAACGCCATTGCTCCCATCATTGAAGATGCTGTGGGCGATGCCATGAAGGCCAGCCAGAAACGGATGGAAAAGTACACTGCCACCTATAGCAATACCGATAAGGGCCTTGCCCCTGGCCAACAGGCATGAGTGCTTGGGAATTACCCACTACCGTAGAAGTCGCCGGGCAGAAATTTGCAATACGATCAGATTTTCGCGCCGTACTAGACGCTTTGGCGGCCTTGGCTGACCCCGAGCTAACTCAGCAAGAGCAATGCATGGCCTGTTTGCAAATCCTTTACCCGCGCTGGCGGGATCTGCCTGACCTTAATGACGCATTGCAGGCAGCTTTTATCTTTATCAATAATGGTAAAGACGAGGAATCCCGCAGCCCGTTGCCCCGCCTGGTAGATTGGGGGCAAGATGCTCCCATCATCGCACCTGCCGTGGATAAGGTACTGGGGTACAGCTGCCGCCGGTGCAACTACCTACACTGGTGGGAGTTTCTAGGTGCCTTTTACGGTATTGGCGATGGGCTGTTTGCGCAGGTGGTCAACATCCGCAGTAAGCAGGCCAAGGGCAAAAAGCTGGAAAAATCCGAATTGGAGTTTGCCAGAGAAAATGCCCGCCTTATCAAGATTCGTGCTCCTGAAAGCGCCGAAGATAAGGCAGAAAAAGAACGACTACTGGAAATGCTAGGGTCGTAAAAGTCATTTGAAACCCAATTTAGATGAAATATCCCACACGATAGCAGTTTAGCCACTGCAAAGCCCTATCCGTTTTCGGATAGGGCTTTCTTATGCCTAATAGGAGGTGGAACCTTGGCAGACGGCTCTATTATCATTGATGCCCGCCTCAATAAGAAAGGCGCAGAATCCGATCTGAAAGCATTGCAGGCCAAGGCCAAAAGCACTGCGCAGCAAATTGCAGCAGTAGATAAACAATTAGGCGGTGCTCAAACAAAACGGAATACGCTGGCTGACAGCCTTGAAAGCGCTCGCCAAAAAGCGCGCGAAACTGCCGATGCCCTAAGCGATGTAAACCGTCAGATCGATGCCGCTGAACAAGCGCACCTGCAAAACATCAAAAATGAATACCCCAGTATGAGTGATACAGGGGTACAGAAGGTTTTGAATTCCCGTATGCAGGGCGAAACCAAGCTAATGGAACAGCAATCCAAACTTCTCGCCTTGTCGAGCAAGCAAGAATCCGTTCTGAATGAAACCGTTTCTGCTTATCAAGATCAGGACAGCGCTGTCCAAGCGTTGCAGCAACGGCATGATACCTTAACCGATCAGCTGGCGCAAGAAAATCAGGCCGTTGAGCGGCAGCAAGACTTGATTCAGCATCTTTCAGGCGATAAATCCGTGCAAGACTACTTCGACAAGCAAGTTAATGCCATCGAAGCAGCATTTGCTAAAGTCGAATCTCGCATAAATAAGACCTACGGATCTACAGAGGAAACCGCTACACAACATGCAGAGCGCATTGTAGCAGAAACCAAAAAGGCTCTCGCATCGCAAAACCAAGCCACAACAAAGCAGCCTGTAATTGCATCGCAAGGTAGCGATGACTCTAAAGATGATTCTAAAGCTGACCGAATTCGGGCGATTGCCGAAGAAGTCAGCAAGCTCACTAAGGATCTGACCCATGCCGCATTAAGCAGTAAGGTATTGAAAAATGCACTGCGCATGGCAGGAGGCATCGGGCAGAAAGCCTTTGCCTGGGTGGGCAGCAAGCTGAAAGCTGTCCAAAACCGATTGGCCCAAGCATCTCAAAGCGTCGCTCAATTCCGTAATCGGATCGCACGGCTCGTATCTGGTGCGTTGGTATTCAATGTGTTGTCATCTGGATTGCGCACACTGACAAACTGTATGGGCACCGCCCTGCTTTCCAGTGCATCCCTGCGGCAGGCCCTAGGCAACCTGCAAGGCGCCGCGTCTACCGCTGCCGCACCGTTGATTCAAGTCCTGACCCCTGCCCTGACCGCGCTGGCCAACGCGGCGGCCACTGTATTTGCCTACCTTGCAAAGCTGGTGGCGTTCCTGACCGGCAAAACGGTGTCATCCGCCAAGGCCGCAGCTAAGGGCATGAGCGGAACATCCAAGGCGGCGAAAGATGCCGCCAAGAGCCTGGCCGGTTTTGACGAAATCGAACGGCTGGACAAGAAGGACAGCTCTTCCGGTGGTTCGGGTGCCAGCGGTATCACCCCCAACTATGACTTTGATACGCTGGATTCGTTTCTGGATTCTGTGCTGGCCGCCATCGAGGCAGGCGAATGGAACCGGGTCGGGCAGCTCATTGCCCAAAAGCTCAACGAAGCGCTGGCCGCTATCCCCTGGCCGGATATCCAGGATAAAGCCCAGACCTGGGCCACAAACATTGCGGATACCCTCAACGGCTTTGTTGCCCGGCTGGATTGGCGGCTGGTTGGCTCCACCATTGCACAGGGGCTGAACACTGCCCTGCTGTTTGTGGATACCTTTATGCAAAAATTTCAATGGGAAACATTGGGCAACGGTCTCGGCAATGGGCTAGAGCAGTGTGTGGCAGAGGTTGATTGGGTAGCTCTTGGCCGCGTACTAACTGATGGTATGCGGGCTGCCATTTTAACACTGTACGGATTCGTGCAGGCCTACACCGGATGGACTGAGCTCGGTAGTTCCATTGCTACCTGCATCAATTCGGCCATTTCCAATATTCCCTGGCAGGAGGCCGGAGCGGGCATGAATGGCGTTGTGTTAGGCTTGCTTGCCGCACTGATTGCCGCCGTGGAGGGCTCCGATTGGACTACTCTGGGCCAGAGCATCGTAACAATGATCGGCTCCATTGACTGGGTGGGCCTTTTTTCTTCACTGAGCACTCTGGCGGTTGATGTACTAGCCGCTATCAACAGCATCCTTGACCAGGTAGACTGGGGTACTGTGGGACAGACATTCTTAGAATGCCTCCAGGCCATTGACTGGGGAGGAATACTTTCTCAGATAGTCACAATCATCATCAACACTTGGCCTCTATTGATAGCCATGCTGGGCGCCAGTCTGCTACCGCAACTTGGATCCTTTATTGTAGGAACAGTCCTGCCCAGCATTTTGGGTGGTCTGGCTTCCCTGATTGCAGGCATCGTTTCTGCCATCGGTCTGTGGCCCGCGCTCTTAATTGCAGCACTAATCGTATTAGCTACTGCCATCATCGCATACTTGGTGACGCACTGGGATGATATTAAGCAGAAATTCGGCGAAACTCTTGACAACCTAAAAGAGACGCTAGATCAGGCAGGAGAAAACATCAAAGAGGTATGGAACGCCTGCTGGACGAGGGTAAAAGAAATTGCTGCGAACCTCTGGGCGAAAATCCAGCAAGGCTGGGACGATTTCTGGACGGGGGTGAGAAACGCTCTCGACACCGCCGCGGCCAACATTAAGCAAGGCTGGAACAACGCCTGGAACACACTCGCCGAGATTGTGTCCGACATTTGGGACGGCATCACCAGTACCATCAAGACCGCCGTCAATGGCATCATCGGCTTCATCAATCGGATGATCTCCGCCGTTGTCACCGGCATCAACACGGTCATCAACGCGCTGAACGGGTTGTCGTTCGACCTGCCGGACATATTCGGCGGCGGGCATGTCGGGTTTAATATCAGCACCCTGACCGCCCCGCAGATTCCCTACCTGGCGCAGGGCGCGGTCATTCCGGCGAACCGGGAGTTTCTGGCCGTGCTGGGCGACCAGAGCCACGGCACCAACGTGGAAGCTCCGCTGGACACCATCAAGCAGGCTGTGGCCGAGGTCATGGAAGATTTGCAGGCAGGCCAAATGGCGGGCTTTGAAGCCGTTGTGGCCGTGCTGCGGGAGATTCTCTCCGCCGTGTACGGCATTGAGCTGACCGACGAGGACGTAGGTCGTGCCGTACAGCGCTGGCAGCGCAAACAGCTGACTGCCACAGGAGGTGTGTAATGTGACCCTGACCAATCTGTTCCAGATCGATAGCAAATCCCTGTACGCACCGGACTGCGACATCGAACCGAGCTATTCCGACCTGGATTCCAGCGATTCCGGGCGCGACGAAGCCGGGTACATGCACCGCGAAGTGGTGCGGGAAAAGGTTGCCACCTGGCCCATCGCCTACAGCTGCCTGACGGATGACGAATACAAGTACACCATCGGGCTGTTTGCAGGTAAGGCAACGTTTCAGTTCACCCATCCCAAAGCCGGTTCTTCCACCGAAACCGAAACTACCACCTGCTACTGCAGCAAATACGGCATCGCCTGGCACAATGCCAAGACGAAACAGTGGAAAAATTTGAAGTTTAACATTATCGAATGCTGACCGGAGGTGAAGTATGTACTATTCCGTTTTGCGGCTGCCAAACGGCACTGAGCTGAAAGGCGGAGAGGCTGGCAGCACCCTTAAAGCTCTTACCCTGCACACTGCGGTGAACGCCGGGCAGGAATTTACCATCGGCTCTGCGTTTTCGGACTACATTGAAGCCGAAATCTGGGCGGACCCGGGCGGCAGCCTGCAAATTACCGCCGGGGACGCCCTGACCTATTACCGGCAGGATGATGCCGGGAGCCGCACCAAGGTGGGCGTTTTCTATGCTGAAAAGCCCACCCGCACCAAGCGCAACAGCTACAAGGTCACGGCCTACGACACCATGTCCAAGCTGGATGCGGACTTCTCCGGCTGGCTGCGGGCCAATCAGGCACAGTTCCCCAAGACCATCTGGCAGCTGGTACAGCTGGCCTGCCAGCGGGCAGGGGTCGCGCTTGCCAGCAGCAGCCTGCCCATCAACGGCAGCTACAGCGTGCAGGCGTTCTACGCGGACGACCTGACCTGCCGCCAAATCATCTCCTGGGCGGCGGAAGCGGCAGGCTGCTACGCCCACATGAATGCAGACGGCAAGCTGCAATTTTTGACCTACACAGACAAGCGCAGCACTGCTAAAATCACCCCGGACGGTGCCAGCAACAGCACCGCCTATTATGCTGACAGCCTTAGCTACGAGGACTACATGGTCAAGGCCATTGAAAAAGTCCAGATCCGGCAGTCGGACAGTGACGTGGGGGTCATCTACCCTGACAGCACCACCGCCACCAACACCTATGCAGTGCAGGGCAACCTGCT
>CEAB01037213.1_pt1 | contig 46038 bp, 46 predicted proteins | sample 557651 | NCBI WGS metagenome assembly CEAB01 (sample SAMEA3182046, study PRJEB8094) | gut metagenome | biome: human; feature: gut; material: Stool; isolation source: human stools | place: Canada | collected 2011-11-15
GCCTCATAGATACGAATCAAAGCCAAAGTCTTGAAGCCGTATCAACGGCAGACGGAGATTTCCGTCTGCCCTCCTACAAACTCGCTGCCGTTCATTTTATCGTCGGAGACCAAGGCCTTACTTTCAACGATTTCGGAAAACAGAATTTTGACGACCCTTCCAACGATTATTGCCAACGGCTGGGGTTTGCCGTCTCATCCTGTGCTTCCGGCCTGTTTAACCGCGCCTGTCCTTATAACGACAAGATTTATGATAAATGCTGCGATGCCGCTTACATTTACACTCCGGCAAGCTGTTCTTCACCGCGTACCCTCAGTGCCGACGTCTGCGGCGGCAAACATCGCTGTTACTGTGACACCGCACAGTATCCTTTTGCCTCCTGTGACGCACCCAGGATTAAAGGTGAGGCCTGCTCCGACGACAACGGCACCAGATATGCTGCTTGCGTTTGCCCCGAGGACAACAACGGCCCATGGGGATGCAAAGAATATTATCCGGCTCCCTGCGCTTCCGTCTGCAAAACACCCTATCCCGATAACTGCCACAAGAGAGAAGACGTTGCGCTGCCGCAAAACAGCTATTGCTCCGAGCATTATGATGACTGTGCCTCAAAATGCCGGAGCTGGGTTTGCAAATCCGGCTATACCAATATTTCAGACTGCGCCTGGATGAAATGCTGGATCAAACTCTGATTTTGTTATCTAACCGTTATTATGGAGAATATCTATGAAACCTATCATCTTTTTTGCCGCCGCTCTTTGGACCTCTCTCGCTCCCCTCTATGCCAAAGCCCAATGTGCCGTTCAGCCTTCATGCTCAAGCCTCGGATATACTTATACCGGCTCAACTTCAGACTGTGTCAATACCCCGATGAAGTGCCCCTTTAACACATCATATTTTAACTGCACTAAAAAAGCAGATGTCATCAAACAATTTAAACCCAATTGGTCAGGAAAAAGAACTGTCAGCAAAGGAAGCTTTTATCCCTCATCAAGCGGATTTATCTTTGGCAAATTTTTTGACATTAATAAATATGGTGCATTCGTCACCGTTAACGGTACAAAAATTGGTTCCATTACCGGACTTCAAAAACAGGGAACTACTTTCTTTCTGATGGTCGCATCCGGCGACAGCATTAATATTGACGCAGACAACGTACAATTATATTTTGTTCCCTTTGCCGGAAACTAAAAAAAACAGCCTCGGTAACCGAGGCTGTTTTTTCATACTCCGACAAAATCAAAAGCCGAGTTTTTCTTTAATCTGACGGGCAACAGCCAAATAAGCATTGGCATAAGCACTGCCCGGCATGGAGTAAACCACCGGTGTTCCCGCATCCGAGTTTTCGCGGATGGCAATATGCAGCGGAATTTCGCCCAAAAAAGTCTCTCCCAGTTTCTCTGCCGTCTTGCGGGCCCCCTCATGGCCGAAAATATCCGCCCGGGCACCGCAATGCTCGCAAATATAATAGCTCATATTTTCCACAATGCCCAAAATCGGCACATTAACTTTTTTGAACATATTAACGCCTTTTACCGCATCAATCAGCGCAATATCCTGCGGGGTAGAAACAATAACCGCACCGGCAAAATCCAGTTTCTGCGACAACGTAATCTGAATATCTCCGGTTCCCGGTGGCATATCGATAACCAGCACATCCGTTCCGCCCCAGTTAACCTCCGTCAAAAGCTGCTGAATGGCTCCGCAGGCTTTGGCCCCGCGCCAAATCAACGGAACATCCTTGTCAATCAGCGTACCGATGGACATCGACTTAATGCCCAGATATTGAAACGGTTCAAAAGTCTTGCCGTCATAAGACACCGGTGCCACCCCCTCATATCCCAGCATCGTCGGAACCGACGGCCCGTAAATATCGGCATCAAACAAAGCCGTTTTAAGTCCGGTTTGGGCTAAAGCCAAAGCCAGGTTGACCGAAGTTGTCGATTTACCGACCCCGCCTTTTCCCGAAGCCACGGCAATAATCTTCTTCACGCCCGGAACCAGCCATTTTTCTTCCTCAGGTTTCAGCGACGGGGCTGCCTTTTCACCGGTATGAATCACCGAAATTCTGCGCTCCCCGGCCAACGCTGACAATCGCTGCTTCAGCGCCTCGTCTTTATCGGAATTTTCATTGCCGTTCCGTAAAGTTACGATAATCCGTTTATCATTGACTTTAACGCTTTCAATATCTGCGGCATTGAAATATTCGCCGGCAATCCGGCTGATTTCACTTTCCATAATGCGCTCCTCTGCCTGTTGATAGTTTTATCATCAATTGTTTTTAGCTGATATTTATATTATATATGAGAACAAAGCAATTAATAAAATAGACAGAGGTGCAAAATATGGCAAAAAATCAAGGACCATGGGGAAACAATGACAATGCAAACCCCTGGGGCGACAATGAAGAAACCTTAAACAGTCCTAAAGTCGTCGATTTCAGCGTGCTGGAGCGCATAAAAAAAGACGACGGATTTGATTTCAAAATCCGCTGGGCGCTTCTTGCGCTGCTGGTCATTTGGCTGCTTTCGGGCTTTTATCAAATTCAGCCCAGCGAACAGGGCGTCGTTCTGCGTTTTGGCGCTTATGCCTACACGACCGATGCCGGCCTGCACTACCATCTGCCCTACCCGATTGAAAGCGTCGAAAAAGTCAGCATCACTCAGGAAAGAAGCATCACCATCGGCGAAGCCGCTTACAGCAGCGGCAGCAACTCTTTCACCGAAAGCCACATGCTGACCGGCGACGAAAACATCGTTGACATTAACCTGACTGTTGTCTGGCGCATCAAAAATGCCAAAGACTACCTCTTCAACATGCGCAGCCCGGACATCACCGTTCAGGTCGCCGCCCAGTCGGTTCTGCGCGAAATTGTCGGACAGTCGGAAATGCAGCCGATTATCACCGGCGACCGCGGCAAAGTTGAAGACGAAACCAAGGCCGAACTGCAGAAAGTGCTTGACGAATTCGGCTCCGGCATAGAAATCGTCCGTGTCAAACTGCAAAAGGCCGATCCGCCCAAACAGGTTGTCGATGCCTTCAACGAAGTTCAGCGCGCCAAAGCGGATATGGAACGTTTCAAAAACGAGGCCGAAGCCTATCGCAACGAAATTCTGCCCAAGGCTCGCGGCGAAGCCTCCCAGCGCCTGCAAAACGCTCAGGCTTACAAAGAAGCCGTGGTTAACAAAGCCAAAGGTGACGCCGAACGTTTTATCTCGGTCTATAACGCCTATAAACAGGGCAAAGAAGTTACCTGCAAACGCCTGTATCTCGAAACGATGGAAAACGTCCTGAACAAATCAAACAAGATTATTCTCGACCAGTCGGCCAAAGGCAACAACGTGCTGCCCCTGCTGCCGCTGAACACCAATACGTCAACCGTTGCAACCGAGAAATAGGAGAATGCCCATGTTTAATCGTTACAAATATTATCTTCTGGCGGTTCTGGCTGTCGTTTTGTTTGTCGGTGCCAATTCCGTTTATATCGTTGCCCAGCCGGAACAGGCGATTGTCCTCCAGTTCGGCGAACCGATGCGCCTGGTCAAGGAACCGGGACTGAAATTCAAAGTGCCGTTTATTCAAAACGTGGTCATTTACGACACACGTTTGTTAAACCTTGACCCGCCGGCACAGGAAATCGTCCTTAATGACAAAAAACGTCTCGACGTTGACAGTTTCACCCGCTATAAAATCGTTGATCCGCTGCGTTTTTACAAGACCGTCCGCACCGAAGAGCAGGCCCGCGGCAAACTGGCGGAAATCGTCAATTCTTCCGTCCGTAAAATTCTCGGCCGCATTACTCTGCCGGAACTGCTCTCCCAGAAACGGACCCAGATTATGAGCGACATCAGTTCGGCTGTCAAAAGCGATGCCGCCCAAATCGGCGTCAGCGTCGCTGACGTGCGTATCCGCCGGGCAGATTTGCCGCTTCAGGTTCTGCAGGCGATTAACGCCCGCATGAAAACCGAACGCGAACGCGATGCCAAAGAATTCCGCGCTCAGGGGCAGCAGCAGGCACAGCAGATTCGCGCCAAAGCCGAAAAAGAACGCACCATCATCATCGCCGAAGCTGAAAAACAGGCGCAGATTACCCGCGGTCAGGGTGACGAACAGGCCATTAAAATCTGGAATGACGCAGCCAACCTCGACCCGCAGTTTTACGCCTTCTACCGTTCGCTGGAAGCCTACAAAAACGCCTTGGCTGACGGCAGCGCTTCTTTGGTCTTGTCTCCGGACTCCGAATTTTTTGAATACTTCGGAAATTCCGCCCCGAAAAGGAAATAAGCCTGATGCGGATAAAACCGGTTCTGTTTGCTTTTTTCATTGCGTCCCTCGGCTTCAGCGGTGAAGCCGGGGCGCAGTTTCCCTCCTTTGCCGACCTGGCAGAAAAACTGACCCCGAGCGTGGTCAATATTTCCAGCTTCAGTCAAAGCGAAACGGAAAACGGCGAAGGGAACACGCCCTTGTCGGAATCTCTCGGTTCCGGTTTTATCATAGACGGAAACGGCTACATCATCACTAACAACCACGTGGTTGACAAAGCCGAAAGCATCAGCATCACCCTCTCGGACAACACCAAAACCGAAGCCAGAGTCATCGGCAAAGATCCCAAAACCGACCTGGCTCTGATTAAAATCGAAACGAAACGCCCCTTAAATGCGGTTAAATTCGGCGATTCGGACAAGATTCGCGTCGGCGACTGGGTTTTGGCCATCGGCAATCCTTTCGGCCTCGGCAGCAGTGTTACCGCCGGCATTGTTTCAGCCAAATCACGGGATATTGAATCCGGCCCCTACGACAGTTTTATCCAAACCGATGCTTCTATTAACCAGGGCAACTCCGGCGGCCCGATGTTTAATCTGCAAGGTGAAGTCATCGGCATCAGCAGCGCCATTTTTTCGACCACCGGCGCAAGTCAGGGCGTCGGCTTTGCCATTCCCGCCAATTTGGCCGGATGGGTTATCAGTCAGCTGAAAGAACACGGCGAAGTCAAACGCGGCTGGATTGGCATTAAAATTCAGCCCAACACGCCGGAAATCGCCGACAGCCTGGGTATCAGCGCCAATCAGGGCGTGGTCGTCTCCGGGGTAACCGAACAGGGACCGGCACAAAAAGCAGGTCTTCAGGCCGGTGACATCGTCTTAAGTTTCAACCGTCAGCCGATTGACAACACCAAAAATCTTTCCCGTCTGATTGCCGAAACCAAAATCGGCACACCGGCCCCGATTGAGATATGGCGCAGCGGACAAAAACAAACCCTCACCGTTCCGATAGAACTGATGCCGGAAGAAACGCCGCTTTCCGCAGCCAAAGAAACAGCTTCAGACGCCGCAGAAACGCCGGACAACGGCGAAAGCCTGAATATCATCGGCTTTACCGTCAAGGAAATTTCTCCCGAACTGGCCGAACGTTACAAGCTGGCCCCGTCAACATCGGGAGTGGTCGTCACTGATATTCTGCCCAATTCCGATGCATCACGCAAAGGCATCAAAATCGGCGATATTATCGTTAAAATCGACAAACGCAACATCATCGGCGAAAGCGCGTTTCATGAATATGTCAACGATGCCCGGCGCGAAAACAACCGTCCGGTCTTACTGGCCATTCAGGGACAGGAAGCCCTTCACTTTGTAGCCGTAAAGTTAATGAGCCATGACTAGAGTAGATTTTTACCACCTGCAAAAACAAACACTGGAACAGGTCTTGCCCAAATTGCTGGAAAAAGCCTATTCAACCGGAAAAAACATCAAAATCAAAGTCGGCAACGAAATGCGCGTCGAATTCATCAACTCGCACTTATGGACCTTTGACGACACCTCCTTCATTCCCCACGGAAGCAAAAAAGACGGCTTTGCCGAACTGCAGCCGATTTGGCTAAGCTCCGACAACGACAACCCCAACCACGCCGCCCTCCTTTTTTTGGTCGACGGAGCCGCCGTCAGCGCAGATGATGCCGGCGCTTATGAACGTATTTTCAATATTTTCGACGGTAATCTTGAAACTGCAGTTGAACAATCCCGCGGTCTGTGGAAAGAATTTAAAGCTGCCGGAATGGAAACTTATTACTGGCAGCAGGAAGAAAACGGAAGATGGATTCAAAAAGCCTAGAACAACAGCTTCAAGACGCCGGGTTGGTCGAAATAAAAGACCCGCATTTCATCATTGACCTGATGTACGCCCGCGCGAACAATATGTCCGGCTGTGCCGCCTACCGGGAAATCGGCCTGGGCAACCGGGCTTTCGTCCGTACCGCACTTTACGGCCGGCTGCTGAACCTGGTACCCGAACTGGAAGCCATGCGGCTGAAAATGAGAATTTGCGATGCCTATCGTCCGCCGCTGGCTCATACGATTATGCTGAAAAAAGTTGCCATTCCGGGCCTGTTTGCAGCCAATTATCAGCTTTCCAACCATTGCCACGGCACCGCGGTTGACGTCTGCCTGACCGATTTGGACGGCAAAAATCTTGAATACCCTACCGCCGTTGATGCCTACACGCCGGAAATTTTTCAGGCTTTGCAACAGGGCAATGAAGCCCCTTTCCGTGAAAATCTTATCCAAGCCCGTCACGATTATTTGCAGGCTTCTCCGGCCGCTTTGGCCAACCGCGCCCTGCTCAAAGATCTGATGTGCCGCCACGGGTTTGAACCGATTCCGCACGAATGGTGGCACTACAATTTGAACGGATTCGAACGCTATCCGGTAGTAGAACCGGCCTGTTTTAAGAATTACAGTCTCTAACTTCCGCTTTTGCTCTCCGATTGAAATTTAACTGTTTCGCTTCTTTAAACCATGCGGCAGAGGCGTGTTTTTTTTATGGAAAACGTCTTGACTTTTTTGCCTGAAAAAGGCACTATTTTGTCTAATAAATCATTATTATAAATTTCAAATAATTTTTAAGCCATGGAGTTATTATTTATCCTTGCCGCTGTTCTTCTCATCGAGATGACGGCCGAGCACGAACAGAAATTGCTGGATTACCGCAATTGTTACATTTATTCGCTGCCGCAGGAAGTTCGGTATCACTTTCCCGCTTCCCTATTCGGAGCTGTCTGCAAACGCCTGTTTGACATCATCGTTTCACTGGCTGTCTTGTTGACTGTCTTCCCGCTCATTTTCCTGATTGCGGCACCGCTGATAAAACTGACGTCTTCCGGCCCGATATTCTTTACACAAAAAAGATTAGGGCTGTATGCCGAACTGTTTGACTGTTACAAGTTTCGCACCATGTACACAAATCCCGGAGCTGAACCTGTACGGAAAAATGACAGCAGAGTAACCCCGGTCGGCAGATTTCTGCGCAAAACACATCTTGATGAATTTCCGCAGTTCTTTAACGTGCTGATCGGCGATATGAGCATCGTCGGCCCCAGACCGTTTCCGGCAGAAGTCTATCGGGAATTTTCCTCTTACTACAAGGGTTTTCTGCGGCTGGTTGTCCGGCCCGGCATAACCGGACTCGCACAGCTTAACGTTCCCCGCAACACAAATCCCGGACAGGTCATCAAAAATGACCTCTATTACATCCGCAGGCTGTCCTTGTATCGGGACTTTAACATCATTTGCCGGACATTGCTGTTAAGAGACCATTCATTCTGAAACAATAAAAAGAGCTTCCTTTTCAGGAAGCTCTTTTTATCTCTCACGGGAATTTCCGTCATTGTCGTATTCCAGCAGGCGCGTAATATTCCGTTCCACCTGACGGTCTATCTGATTTGAAGGAACCTGCTTCGGAGCATACTTTCCGTTCGGCGCAAACAGCATATCTATCAGTTCCATCGGATTTCTTCCCTCCAGCATTTGCTGTTTGGTCATCTCCACCGCCACCTGCTGCACCATCGCATTGCGGAAAGCATCCTGTGCGGCCAGCCGGCTCTGCTCCTGCTGCCGATGCTCTTTTTCGGTATATTTGCGATGAAAACGGGCAAATTCATAAACAGGATCGCCTCCCCGGCTGAAATCGGGCAACCCGACTAAATTGGTCTTGGTGTCAATCAACGTCTTGATACCCATACCGTTCCTGTCCCGATAAATCATCCAGTCATTAATAATTTCCGGAAAAATTGCCTCTCGCACATTATCGGCTCCGGCCATGCCGAAATCAATCCGGTCCCAGTCTCTGTCAGCCGTTGCCACCTGAATATTATTCATAAAATACTCTTTATTCTCTGCCTGCCGCCGCGCCGGATTAGTCAAAGCCTGCGCCAGACAAATCGCCACCAGCGAATATTTGAGTTCCTGCGCCGTTTTATAACGCAGTTTGCGCGGATCACGCCGCACTTCCGCATCATCCAAAGCCTGATTCAAACAATGATTGCGCAACACCTGCAAGGCCTCAAGCTGCTCCTGCGCCAGCTCCACATTGGCAATAACCCGCACCGAAGCCACTTTGTTAACCAAGGCTTCCAATTTAAGCTGTAAACTCTGACCTGTCATTTTCTCTCCGCTGTCACAAAATCTGCCCTTAATATATCACAAAATCCCGCCGGCAACAAGCCCCTCGCTGCATGACAGGTTATAATTTTTAACAAAACTTTTACAATTTTGTCTATTGCGTCCTTTTGCAAAATGTGATATGTTTTATTTCAGACAAACCAATTAATTTATATAAATTATGAAAAATTTAGCTTTGCCGTCAGAATTGATGGCTTTTATCAATGAGAGTGGAAAATTCGTTTTCATCGACGATTTTTCCGGATGGGGTGAAGAAGCTCAGTTGAAAAACTTTCGTTTCGGTCCCGCTATGGAAGGCAACAAACTGATTGCCGACACCGGAGAAGAATTCGGTTTTCAATATGTATCCATGCGCAGGGGCAATCATCTCACCGTTCAGCTTCGCGACCACCGGGAAAAAAGCTGTCAGCAGCTCAAATTGGCCGACCTGCCGATTTTCCGAGAGTTCGACGTCGTTATCTGGACCAGCGGAGAGTCGCTTCAGGGTTTTGCTCCCGTCTGCGGAAACAAATTCGAACTGGCCGTTTTTCTGCAAAATCTGGAAGACTACGACGCTCCGGATGATTACCGCTGGTCAAGGACAAAAGCCGAAATGGCTTCTCTCGCCAAGTTCTTGTACAAGAACAATCCCAACAAAACCAAATCCATTCTGGACGATTTGGATTAAAAAAATTATTAACCGTTTTTCAACCCGGCCTCACCGCCGGGTTTTTTATTTCCGAATTCACCGTAACTGGCTGTCTTTGCTGCCGCGGCGGTTATACAGGCTGACAGCCCTATTTTGCTTGTCGGCTTCTTCCTGACAATCCACGCAGAGACGCACACCGGGCATGGCTTTACGCCGTGCCTCGGGAATTTCTTCACCGCATTCCTCACAATAAAGCAGGCTTTCCCCTTGCGGAACGTTTCGCCTTGCCCGATGAATTTCATCATTCACCGTATCCTGAATTTGATCCAGAACGGCATCGTCATCTGTCCATCCGACTGCCATATCTCCTCCTCTTTGCTTTATAATATAAATCAGCCGAAAACAAAAATAAACCCCGGATTTCTCCGGGGCCGTTATCTTCAATACACAAAAACTATTTTTCCCACTTGTCCAGATAAGTTTCAAACTCTTTCCGGTTATTGCGGAAGAACAAAGCCGTCAGCGCCCGGTTGCCAAGCTTTCCGACCGCGATTCTTTTCATCACTTCCTCATGGGAACCGTTTTTCATCAACTCAATATCCTCTTTCTGTTCATCAAAAGGACAGGATATTCTCAAAAAACAGGACGTCAGAGCCTCATAATCCAGCGGCCGTACTTTGAACATCGCCCACAAAAAGCCGTTTATGTCGCAATACGGACAATCAAGATAAAACATTTTATCCTCGTGCGTACCTTTCCGGGCCAAAACAGAAGCCCCGCCATAATCCAAATACGGATGCCGGGCCAGATAATAGCGGACTTCGGACATCAGACGATACTCTGCCAAATCAGCAGCGTATCTTTCCACAATCCGTATTTGTCAACGTAAGCCTGAAACTCCGGTGTCAAAACCTCCCTCAGCATCCGATGCTGATATTTGACCGGAAGCTCCCGCAGAGAAATATAAGTATGATATTCCCGCAGACTTTCCTGATTTCCTTTTCCAAGGCCGTCAAACATTTCTTCCAGCAGTTCATCTGCCCAACCGTGCTTGCGAATATGCAGATTTATCTCTTCCGCATTGCCGCGTTTACGCAGCTGCCGCTGATGCAGGGCATCAAAACCGTGACGCTCCATATAGCGCATAAGCTCGCTATGGTCGCCGCGATCCAGAATAACGCCCTGGGCCAACTTGTCAAATCCCTGATAAGAACAATAAGCGTTCATTTCCTCGGGATTATTTCGCTGCGCAATGATAACCTGTACTTTCTCCGGCAAAATACAATTGCGAATCTCCCGCAGAAAGCTTCTTTTCTCCGGCGGACAGTTTGCCTTTCCGTACTGGTGAATCATAAACATGATTTCATCATGATTTCCTCTTTCGGCAATTTCGATTGCCCGGGTATGCGGCAATTCCTGAATTGCCCAGACATAAACATAACCGTTAATCTGAAAATACGAATCCACATATCCGTGAACGCTTTCCAAATCCCTCATAACCTGTTCGCGAGTCTCTTTTTCCTGCCAAGCCGCAGCTCCTTGAGCCACACACTTGTTGTCATTAATAACTTCCATAATCTCAAAAAAATAATTGGTTAATGGTTTTTTCTTATCACTTTTCAGCCAAAAATCAACTAAAAAGAAAAGCGGCTTAACCTGCCGCTTTTGAAACTAAATCCCCTCAATCTTGAGAATTTTCCGCAACGGATACCAAATTGTGGCAAACAGCAGCAGCGTAACCAGCATTGTCCAATAAATTCCCCAACCGTCCAACAGCGGTTTCATCAGCATAAGCATTCCGCCCTGTATCATTGTCGCATACATTGAACTGACGGAAATAACCGTGCCCCGCTCAGAAGAAGCGGTACGATGATGAATCAGCGAGCTGAAAACCAGCGCATACATTTTCTGCATGGCCGCCACCACAGCAATAACCGCACAGCATAAATAAACAAAAGCCATATTTTTAACCAGCAAAGCCCCATACACGGCTGCAACAGCCGTGACCACCGCCGCCACGGACAAAAAGAGTATTTTTCGGATTCCCAACCGCTCATAAGCCGAATGGGCAAACTTTGAGAAAAGAATTCGCGAAAACTGATTAAGCCCCACAAAAAAACCAAACAAAGCAACCGCCACACCGGCATCCTCCATCGTCGGCTGCAGAATCCACAGCAAAACAATGGTAAAAGCCCCGAACAATGCCGGAAACAACATAAACAGATTTATTTCCGGATGCTTAACCGACATTTTGACTATTTTTGCCACATCCTGCATCGGGCTGCTTTCCGGTGCAATTTTCCGCCGCACTTCTTTCAGCTCCGGCAACAAAAAGGTACAAATCACGGCCAGCAGAGCGGCAACTGTTTCAACCGCAATAATACCGTTGCCCAAAACAGGATAAAGAATACCGCCGGCTATCGTCGCGGTAAAACTTGCCGTCGAAGCATAAGTCGCAATACTGCCGTTTTCTTGCAAAAACTGCTTTTCCCGTTTCATCCTCTTCAACAAATCATAAGCATAAGCCTCTTTGGTTCCGGAAAATAAGGCCGCGGCAAAGCCAAAAGACATTTCGCACAAGGCAATCTGCCAAAAGCCATAGGCAAAATACAACCCGACATTTCCGGCCAGCCAGATAAGCGCTCCGATGAACAAAACCTTTCTCCGGCTGAAAACGTCGGAAACATACCCGCTGGGAATTTCCAATGCAAACGCCGCAATTCTGAACAACCCCTGAATCAAAAAGAAATCGCCCAGCGTTATTCCTTTATCCTGATACAGCAAAACCGCCACCGGAATAATCAGCATAAACATCAGAAAAAATTCGCTCCACTTCAAAAGCCGAAGCGCCGTCTCATCCGATACTCCGCAAACAAACCGCAATTTTTTCTCCCGGGCAAGTCATGACAAACAGGTTATTCTAGACATATTAACCGCTAAAAGTAAACCGTTAAATAGAACTCAGCTTTGAAAAATGTCCATTCCCAGCCGCGTTCCCCAGACCAGCAGAGCATAACGGGCCAGTTTTCCGGCAAACATTGCCGCCGCCGTCACACTGCCGCTTGCCCGCATATAGCCGAGCACAAAGGGAATAACGTCCCCGACTGCCGGCAAAAAACTGAAAAAAGCGCTTAACGCCCCTTTATAGCGCAGCTGCTCCTGCACCCCCGCCATTTTTGCCGCACTGAACTTTAAATGCTTCTCCAGCCACTCGGTTTTGCCCAAACGCCCGAGATAATAATTAGTCATTCCGCCCAGCGTATTGCCCAGCGAAGCCCACCATAAACACCAACCGGCAGGGTATCCTGCCGCAATCATCGCCATAAAAAACACCTCCGAGCCGACCGGAAGAATTGTCGCCGCCAGAAAAGAAATAACCGCCAGCCCGACATAACCGTATTCAATATAATTTTCCATTTCTGTCTTTCCGTCTCCCTGCCCGCAAACACACTTCACTCGGCCTGCCGGAGACAAGCCCGAATAATTTAGACAAAATTATCAATATTTTATTGAAAAACGTAAAAAAATATGATATGCTGTTTGCATTGCAATAAGAATATGTTTTATTATTTTGGAAGGTTTTCATGGTTATGATTTGAAGTTTGTTTCAGATTATAGTTATGTTCTGCCGGAATAATAAAATATAATTTTATTCTAAAGAAATTAACTAATAATAACAATCAAAAACAAAAAAAATCATGAAAAGTTTTATCTTCAACCCAAGCGAAAAATGGTTCAAAGGCGAAATTATCCTTCGCTACAACCTCAAAACCCTGCTGAAACTAATCCTGTTCATCATCATTCTGCCGTTTGCCGTTCTCTACTACCTCGGCAAAGCATTGTGGCAAAGCGCATGTTGGCTGGGAAAAAATCTCTGGCAGGGCATTTGCTGGCTGGGACGCAAACTCTGGCCGGTCATCTGCGGACTGGGCCTCCTGCTGCTGGCTTTCTGGATTTGGCTCAAAGGCCTGTTCCGCAAAAAAGCCAAACCGGCAGAAGATCCGCAAACCGCGACATCTGACCGCAGACGAAACTGGATGTGGCTGCTTATCCTGTTGTTATTGCTGCTTGGCGGCATTCTGACTTGGAGAAGCTGCACTTCAAAAAACAATGCGGACGGACCGTCTGCTGCTCCCGCTCAGGTTTATGACAACTCCTTTGACCGGGTAATTGTCGCCAGAGCTTATTTGGACGGCGTTCAAACCACGGTCTCAAAGGACTGCCCGCGGGCACTGGTAGGTTTCAAATTCATCAATAACCAACCGGTTAAAGACTTCAACTTCACGGGAATGACTTATGAACAGGCCATTCAAGTTGTTGCCGAAGACTGGAAACCCTTGGTTGTTGATAACCTGTCGGCGGACGTAAAACTTTCCGAGCAGCAAATGGCCGTAGTAACTTTGGTTGCCATGCGCATGGGCAAAAACGGATTTCCGCGTTCAACCTTCCTCCAAAAGGTAAACGAAGGAGATTTCGATGCTGCGGGAAAATGGCTGCTGCTTCAGAAGAAAAACGGCGAAATACGCAAAGTCGGCGAAGAACCGACCCAGTATTTCTACATGCTGAAACTGCTCTGGAACAATCAGCTGCAAATTGACGACCTGCTGGATTTGCCGATGTTCTCTTATCGTGCCCTGCCGCTCGACAGCCTCTACCACGCTGACGGCAGCTGCAACTTTAACGAACACATTCAACAAATGTTAAAGAAAGGCAATTTCACCACGCCGCGCACCGCTTTGGAGCTCTAAAAACCCGGAAAACCTGAAAAAAATTCCTCCCTGCCGCAAGGCTCGGAGGAATTTTTTTGTACTTATCTTCCGCTTGTCTTTTTAAGGTTGCTTTTTATTCTCTCTGCTTGTAGCATGGTTCCACATTATGGCTGACATAATGTAAGACTAACTATCGAAAGGACTGTAAAATGAAAAAATTAGCTATTCTTGCTGTATTGTTCGCTTTGTCTGCCTGCACCGGCACCCGCGGCACCATCGGCGGACAAAAAGTCTGCACCAATGACTATCTGTTGGGTGTTCTCTCTCTGTCCGAGATTGTTTCTCCTTGCAGCAAATAAAACGGTTGATTTAGAAGTTTTAAGTCCTTCTCCGAACGGAAGGACTTTTTTTATGCCCTTCGGCGGTCACACATGCCGCAGTCGGAACAGCCGTTGCAAATCAGCCGGCTGCCGCAGCTGCTGCATCTTTCGCGAAATTTTTTATGATAAACAATCGGCTCGTCAAACAAACTTTTCCCTTCCGGACGCTGCAACTTGAATTTTATTTCCTTTCCCGGATGCTGCAGCCCTGATTTGTAGGCCATCCGACTCTGCAAAGATTTGTCCGGCAGATGATAAACCTTGCCGTCCTTCTCAAAATTGGTTCCGGTTTCGATAAAGCAGAAACGGACATCGGCCGCAGCACATTCCTGATATAACTGCCGCACCCACTCATATTTCAACGGCCGCGAACCGTCATAATTCTCCCCGCCGGCAATAACCTGCTCAATCTGCCCCGAAGACAGATAATCTTTAAGGCTCACGGCTCCGATAAACGGAGCTGCCATAATTCCTTTATGCTTAAACGGCAAACGCAGCAGCAACGGCACCCGTTCGTCAGCCCGCCGTTGATTTTCACAGGTCACATTGAAAAAAATATTCTCCCAGCCTTCGCCCCAATCCGGCGGCAGACAGGCGCTCACCCGTTCCGGCCGCTTGGTCAGCAGAAAGAAAACCACGTCAGGACGCTGTTTCATCATTGCCCAGGCCTCAGAGCGCCAGGCATCTGCCTCCTCCACAAAAAAATCAGACGTCATACAGACACGGATATGTTCGCCGCTCTGAATTTTATAATTGCCGTTTTTGTCCTTCTGCAAAGGATAGTTAAAATTGTTCTTAACCTTGTAAACCCGGCTGCCGTCCTGCCCGCGCTGCTTGTCGAGAAAATACATATAACAGTTTGCGCAGCCTTCGCTTTTTTTCACACAGCCATGCCAGGGATTCCAAATATCATGCATTACCCTTTCCCCGCCGATTAAACCGCTTTTCCCTCAATATACGGCAAAGACAAGCCGAAATGCAAAAAGTTTTTGCCTTCGGCTGCAAAATTATATCTTGACCATCACATGATGAATAAAATCCAGCATTTTCTTAATCTTTTCGGTATTTCTGTCATCATAATGGGAAACGACCCAGCAGGAATGATGCAGCCGGAGTCCCAAGTCCAGATAGACCCAGTTCTCCCGCTGCAAGCCATATTGCAGCGGCTGCAAAGAAGCGGCCAACCCAAAATCCGTCGCCTGAATCAGCAAATTGGACGAATCGAAATGGGCGACCGGTTTCTTTGCCTCTGCCATCATTTGCCGCCATTCCTCCCAATTTTCATTATATTCACGTCGGTTGCACAGGTCATAATTAGCCAGCAGATCGTCAATATTCTTCGGCATCCCGTACTTTTTGATATAGGGAATGGAAGCAAACAGCCCGAATTCCCGCTTATATTCCTTAACCACCAGCGAATTGTCTTTCTGCGGATACTGATAAACGATTGCAATGTCCGCTTTTCTGGCTTTCAGATTAACCTCGTTGTGATTCGAGATCACATCGACACAAACTTTCGGATAGAGTTCATGGAATTCCACCAAATGCGGCATTATATAAATTCCGATTCCGTCTGTCATGGATATTTTCAAATGGCCGGAAATGCTGTGCTCTGCCAGAGAATAATTTTCCAACTCATAAAACAGGGTATCCAGACGTTCCGCCTGTTTGTAAATTTCCATCCCTTCGTGCGTGGGCGTCATGCCGCGGGAACAACGAGACAGCAGTTTTGTCTTCATGGTTTTCTCGAAAGCCTTGATTTCTTTAGAAAGGCGAGATTCCGTCGTTCCCAAGTATTCTGCGGCTTTAGTATAGCTTCCGAGATCTATCGTCGCCTTCAGATAAGTAAGCGGAGCGATGAGCGATTTCTTGCGGGTTATATCCATAGGGGCATACCTGTTATGTTAATTAAGCTTCTTCTAAATTAGAAATTTTTGTAAATACTATAGCCCATAGCCGGTTTATTGCAACAAAAAACAAAATGGAGAAGAAATGAAAGTTACAGTTGCCAGAACATTAGATGATTTTATGAAAGTTATGGTCATCAGGGGCATTATATTTATCGGTGAGCACGGCCACCGTTACAATATGGAATTCGACGAACATGAATTAAGCAACCGCACTCACATGCTGGCGCTTGACGACACCAACGAACCCATCGGCATCATGCGGGTACTCAAGGACGGCAAAGATGCCAAATTTGAACGTTTGGCCGTTATGCCCGAATATCGCAAAAAAGGCGTTGCCGTAAACATCGTCAAAGCAGGCATTGAATACTGCAAAACTCAGGGAATTGAAAACATTTACCTGTTCTGCGAACCTCAGCTCGAAAAATATTGGAGCAAACAGAACTTCACCCGCATCTGCGGCGGAAAGATTTTAAAATATCGCGGACTTGATCTGGTTCCGGTCATGAAAAAAGTAAATGAAAGCACTCCGATTACCGCAGCCGAAAGAAACAAAATTCCGCCTATTCTGCTTCAGCAGAAAGGAGAATGGGTCCTTCCTCCGGAAGAAAAAATGAAACTACTGATTATCAAAAAACAAAGGAAACAACATCTCTGACTAAGGACTGACTATGATTAAAAACAACCTCTCCCAGCGGCATTTTCTGGAACAAAACAACAAAGTCAACAATCTTTTCGAACATCTTCTGCAACAGATGCGGACGCTGGGCTATCCTGAAACCCGCCTCTGGATAAACGTTGCCAGGCAGTCCTTTGAACACGAGCTTTTCGAACAAATAAAGAAAAACTGACCGACACCAGAAACCGGCCTCAAACTCAGCTTCCGCAAAATTTATGCAAAAAAAAGCACCCTAACGGGTGCTTTTTTTTGATAAATTCAGACGATTTTCAAATCTTTCGCCATATAGAGGGCAAAAGCCCTGTCTTCTGCCGTAAGTTTGCAGGTCAGTGTTTTCTTCACCTTTCGTGTTGACACCTGAAAGCCAAGTAGCTCTTTCCTTTCATCCTGATAAAGAATCAAGAGGGAATTATCGATTTGCTTTCTTTTCATCTCAGCCAATCTGATATTCAGTTTCTCTCTGTATTTAACAAGCTTTATACATTCTTGAAACGTAAGAAAGCGCCACCCGTCCTTAATCTTGGCACACGCTTCGAATGACGTAAAATCTGCACCGACATACTTCAGAAGCGTAATTCTATCCTCGGAATGGGATAGAATAATTCCCCGAATGTTCACACCCGGCAAAGCCCTGTGAAGCGGAAGAATATCCCCCGTGGTATAAACATACGCCCCAACAGTCACATTCTTAACCTGAGAGGGCTTAATCAAAATCGTACCCCGGGTAAACGACGTTTCCCGCGGACAGGAACATACACCTTCGGAAACAGTTTCCGGTTTTTTCTCCTCCTCGTCATCTTTCCCGGTAGAAGGCGGCAAACTGTCAGTTTCCATTTCGGGAACTTTTTCTTCCGATTCCGAAAGCTCCGGCACATGCCGCTTTTCTTCCGGCTGCGAAACAGACTGCATTAAATCAGCCTTTACCACATCACCGTTTTTATAGGCAATGCTGACGGTTATATTTTTTATTTCCCCGGTCGTTATCCAGTTCATAAAAATATCTAAAGGAGATATCCCAAGCTTTTGCGCCATGTCATTTATCAGCACGGCGTCGGATAAATTTCTCTGCTCCATATCTTTTTTTTGATTTTAATTGATATTAAGTACCCTCACGCAATATGAACCCGACACGGCAGATTTTGCCGGCAGCTTTTCCGTCGTTCCCTGTTTCAGGTTGAAAATACAGGCTGTCGTTTTCGGACAATCCTGTGCCTCATAGAAAAACTTTTCCATGCCTCTGAAATTGATATGCTGTTTTCTGAACGCCTCATGCAGAAGCTCCTGATAAACAAACATCTTTTCACAGTCTTCATGACACGGGAAACGACAGCCGGACGGCAGCTTTTTCAAAGCTCTTCCGTATCCGCTGCGCGGTTCGCAAACCCTTAAGGCCAGCAGCTTGTCTTCCTGCCGGTCAAAAAGCACTCCCGCAGGAACAAGATTTTGTCCCCGCAGTTGTTTTTGAGACAAGGGGTTGGGGCTGATAATAACTTTCGCCCCCTGCACATAGGCAAACATACCGCATCTGACCGAAAAGACTGTCTCGGCATTGAGCTCAAACTCTCTACCCGGCTCGCCCCAGTCTCCGTCATAGAAAACATTTTTTCCGGAAGGATCATCGGCCGAAAGCTTTTGTTCCGCCTCTTTGTTCTGAGAACCGAAAATCTGCGGCACCTGTACCTCTGCGGAACTTGAAGCAACCTCTTCCTCCCGCGGTAACGAAACAGCATGTCCGGCAGCCGCAGGAAGCAGCTCCAAAGAAACAAAAGTTCCGACTAAACGCTGTTCCGGCTCGTCTTGATGCGAACTCCGGGCCAAACAGGCAAAAGACAGCACTTGCTCTTGCAGCCAGTTCATCGTCAGAGCACTCGGACTGACATCTAACCGCTTCATCATTGAGGCGATTAAATCAAATTTAGATAAATTTGTGTTCATCTGAATAAGTGTTAATTAGACAAATAAATAATACTTTCACTCATGATAATAATTGTTTATCACTTGTATATTCGAATTTTCAGCAACAGTCAATCTTTTAATTTTTGTCAATAAAAGCCTGTAAGATATTCGCGGCTCAATACCCGCAGCCTATAGGGCGATCCCCTTTTGTGGGCGAAACAGGCCGGACATATCAACGCCTTCGAGCTCCAACAATTTGATTTTGGTTTCCAAACCGCCGGCATATCCCGTTAAACTGCCGTTGCTGCCTACTACTCGGTGACAGGGAATGATAATTGAAATCGGATTATGCCCGACGGCACCGCCGACAGCCTGCGCTGACATTGTTTTCTTTCCCGTTCTTGCAGCAATTATAGCGGCTATCCCGCCGTAGGTCCACACCTGTCCCGAAGGAATTTCACAAAGAATCTTCCAAACCATCTGCCTGAACTCCCCGCCCTTCGGAGCCAGCGGCAGTTCGGAAATTTCCGGTTTTTCGCCGCGAAAATACCTGTCCAGCCAGTTCTTCGCCTTCTGAAACACCGGTAAATCATCATTTTGAAACATTTTTTCCTTGACCGTATCGGCAAAATATTTTTGCCCTTTTATCCATAACCCCACAATATGTTCTCCGTCGGCTCCCAAAGTGATATTGCCGACCGGCGAATTATAATCTGTTTTATAAAACATGTTATTCTCCTCCCGTCAAAATCCGCAAACTAACGGTCTCGTCCGTTTTCTCCCTTTCCGAACATCATAAACAATTACGATTTACAGTAAAGAATATTTTCACCGGCTCAAAAATCATCAAAATTATAACCGTATAATCCAAACAGCCGCCACATCACCATTACCCTTGATAAAAAAACAAATATATTCTATAAATAACACCGATAATAAAGTATTATGTCTAACCATTAAAAAATATCATTATGGAACAACAAGCGATTAATCAGGCAATTGACCTGTTTCAAATTCGATTTGGCATACCCCCGCAGGAAAGCCGCTATCCGGTAATTGACATTTACGAAAAGCAACATGCTTATTTGTATGCAGAAACCGAAGAAGCAATAGCCGCTTACAAAACACATCAAAACATCATTCGATGGATAATGTGCTTTTATTTATGGCCGCTGGCTGCCAACACAATACTCCTTTTCTATGCGGCCGCCAAATTTCAAAAACTTGAACATCCTCTGGTCATCGGCGGCATTGTTTTTTATGCCTGCTGGAGCATTCTGTTGCTTTTCCTTTCCTATAAGGTATTCAAAGCAAATAAGAAACAAAAAAACAAGATAATCTGGCTGAACTATTAATTCAGATGAATTTATCATTTTTAAACGGCACCTTTAACAAGGTGCCGTTCCGATATTCCGACAAACCGTTTTGTTCTGTCTGCCTCAAAATTTACAAATAGTATTTATTTTTCAAATGCCTCTTTTACTCTTGCCAACATTCTGTCTTTAAAAGTTAAAACGCTCCCTTTTGAAGTGTCTTTCGTCATATCATACGAAGCATTTCCGTCTTTGTCTTCTTCTCGGCCATATTTTTTTGCCACAATATCCTTTAAACGTTTTATCTTCTCCAATCTGTGCAAATAGTCTTCCGTGTTGTCCCGGCCTTCTTTTGTCAGATGCCGATATGAGGTTATTTCGTCTGTTTCGTCTTTAACTATCACATGTTCTTTGCAATGACTGTCACCATAGTAAAAATATTCTTTTGCTCCCAAAGAGTCTTTTTCCTTAATAAGACGCCCCAATGAATCATAGATATATTCACCGCCATAGGGAATAAACTCCCGTCTTAATGTTCCTTCCTCGTCATATTCCTGTATCGTACCGGTAACATTCGTAACACTTTTTGTCTTGCCGTCTTCATAATATTCATAATGATAACCGTATGCGTTTTTCTCTTTAACTTGCCCGTTAGAATAAGTTGCCAGAACTTTTTCCGGCTCAGATGCCTTTTTCAACGCACTTTCTTTTATTCGGTTATATTCAGCCGTTTCCTGCTCTATCCTGGCACGCTCTTTCGCTTCTCTACGAGCACGTTCCTCCGCCGCTCTTCTCTGTTGAAGCATCATATTTACAACTGCTATAAAAGCAAAATTAGCTGCTGACATATTATACCGCCTTTCAAAAACATTTTACTGCTTTACATTATAATATATAATGTATATGCTTTCAATATAATTTTTTCTAAAAGAAAATAATCTTTTTTATTATTAATCTGCTTTTTACAAACATTCATATAAAATGATTTAGAATAAAATTCACACAAAGGATCGCCCGATGAAGGTACACGGCCAAAATAATGAAATCACCTTTCTTGATGAAAACGGTAAAAAAATAAAAAAGATTAAAGGACTTGAGTTGACCATAATCGGCAATTGCAACAAAGTCATCATCAATACCCCGACGGATTTCACCGACTTTAGCGTCTGGATTGAAGGAAACTGCGGAACTTTCATTTTTGAAGGCTCCAAAAATTATATCAAAAACTCCATGGTAAAAATACTGGACGGAGGTTACGTCAAAATCGGACAGAATACTTCCATGATAAACAAAGCTTTCCTCTGTTCAAAAGGCGGCAAAATAATCCTCGGCAAAGATTGCATGCTGGCTTCCGACGTTACAATCCGTGACAACGATGCGCATGACATCATAAACAAATCCGGAGAAATTACCAACCATCCTCAACAAGTAATAATCGGAGACCACGTCTGGATCGGAATGCGCGCAATAATTCTTAAAAACTCGGAAATCGGCTCTGACTGTATAATCGGCGCCGGAAGTGTCGTCGTCAAAAAATTTCCGGAAAATAACCTGATGATCGCGGGAAACCCGGCCAAAGTCGTAAAAGAAGACATCAACTGGATAAGATAAACATCAATAAAAAAATCCTCTGTAAAACAGAGGATTTTTTTATTGATAAAACCTGATATACAAATTACCGCTTTCCGACCTTACATATCCCAAAAGCCAACAGTTGAACCGTTGAAACACTCTGAAGGAACCGGATGTTTTGTATTAAAATAGTCATCATCTTCCATAAACTTCTGAACACAAATTTTAATCATTGCAGCATAGGCTGACAGCATTTCCGAAGTTTCGACTACTTTCACGATAGTTTCCAATGACGCCCAGCTAAAATCCAAATCAGCCTCGTCCCATTTAAACTTTGCCCCATAAATACAAGGGTTGGAACAATTATAACCACCTAACTTCACAGGATGCGGTTCACATAAAAAAGATAACTCTGTTCTGCGAAAGTTTCTCAAAGCTTCTTTATACTTCCAGTCATTAAATATCTGAAAAAGATTATCCTGACTATTAGCGACATAACTTGAAGAACAAATTTTAAACAAGAACCAAACATTCTCTCGTTTTCTTCCCAATGCACCTTTAAACCATCCAGACGTGTGCTTCTTTTTTTCCCATAAGGTATAAAAAAACAACAATTCTTCACAAATATAGCGCTTGACCACATTTCCCGCCTCTACTTTTGCAAGGCATCTATCAATCATATTTGTTCCCATAATAAAAATTTAAAATTGTTAAACATAATCATATAATTTTGCCATGATTATAAATACCCCAAAACAAATGTAAAGCTTTTTATATAAACGAGTTCAGAAACTTCTCCCCAAACACGTTTTTTAATCGAACTCAGTTAAGCAACTGATTTATAAAAGAAAAACGGCAGTTTCAATACCTGCCGTTTGAAATGGTGATCCCAACGGACGGCCGCAGAAAAAGCAGCCGGTGGCTGTTTTTTCAAGGAGACGCAATGAGACTTGTTGAGCCGGCAAGAGCAATCGAAGCAACGGCGAAACTTAGTCGGAATTGAACGAACCCAGGGTTCGACCCGTTTGGTTCGAACACCATCAAAATAAAAACCCCATCTGAAAAGATGAGGTTTTTATTTTGAACTGGTGATCCCAACGCGATGAATCTCGAACTTTTACTTTCTCCAGAGTATTATAAACCAACAATGGAAACATATATTCTCGTTGAAAAATTTATGCAAAATAACATTCAATATCAAACGATTACAAATGCTTAATATAGTTGACAAGACACCTTAAATGAGGTATACTATAATTGTATCTTAGAAATAAGATACCTGGAATTTTCTGAGGTTTTCTCGGTGACTCTTGTGCGTTGCTAGTGCTTAGCGAGTAGTCTGTCAAAAAAATATCCGGACCGAAACTAGTATCTTGGGGCTTCAGTGATGAAGTTTTAAGGTACTTTTTTTTGTATCTTAGTTGTTTCGGAGGCCCTGAGATTTTGTCGAATCCTACTATGTACAGGAGGCACAAATGATTGATATTCAAAACATAATTAAACTGCATATTGCCACGAAAATTCGTTTTAACTGTTATAATAATATACAGTTAAGAACAAAGGATATAAAAGAACTGTCCTCAGAAATTAATAATCGAATGATTTATGATGAATTAAACGCGTTAGAAAATGCAAACATCATCAAAATCCAACAAGTCGCCAAGGCAAATATATTATTCGACAACCGTGAAAATTGGATAATGTATAAACAAAAATTCTGCCGCTATTCCATTGATATTTTACAACCGGAATATTTTGAGCTCAAACCTGTTGCTGAAAGTAGTTGGACAATTAAAGCCTATGTTGATACCGTAAATTGGAACTTTGTTGTGGAATTGAATGGAATTGAGGAAAAATTTTATGTTCCACTAAAGCAAAAAAAGAATTCATTGATTAGAAAATTTTGGGAATATGCCCAAAATAATATCAACACAGAATTCTACTGTGATAAAGAGGCAAATTACTTTGGGAATTGTGCAGAATCTCTGAGTTCTTTTTTTAGACGATTTTGTGTAGATTTAAAAAAATATTTTCTTCATATTTCAAAGGGTAAAGTTAGATTTACTCCAATAATCTACTCTGATGTACTAAAAACTAATAACGTAAAAAAATTGGTTTTTTATCCCAACACAGAGCGCAGGCAAACTTATGAATGTGAGTTCGATGACAATGATAAGTTTTTAGGTTGGAGAAAACTTTAAAATAAATAAAAATGTCAAATGCCCTGCGGCTTGTCGGTTGCAGGGTATCTTTTATGCTTTTATAAATTCGTGGCATTTTTGGGGATAAGAGCTGTAAGGACATCTACCGCCGCATTTGAAGGCTTATTCTAAGGAAAAAGCCATTGAAAAGTACTGGATACTCATTTTGATTAGCTGGGGTGGCTGGATGCGTCAATACCAACCCATAAAACCTTGTTTTGTGTAAAATCAATAACTTATCTTAATATCGTCTGGGGTGTAAACCTCAAAGTTATTAGCAGTTTTCATTAGCACTGCTAATAAAATATATTAGCACAAATTCGCTGTCAATAAGGAATATCAAGGATTAACGGAGTATTTATTCTGCTAATAACTTTTATTATTAGGGTGATATGAGAAATTTTTCCTAAAAGTTGTTGATATATTCACTTGTAACTTGAAAATTGTATTTAATTTTGCTATAAGAAAAAAGCCACTTGCTATTAGTGTATCTAAATATACAAAATATTAAGAAATCACATAGTAAGTTAATCTATTATTTTGCCGGAGAGGAAATATGAAAGAACAAATTGTAAAATTTCTGCGTTTTTTGTGTGGGTATATTATACTAAGCTCTTTGGCCTTACTTATATTTAATGGGATTTCAGGCCCTAAAAATTATGTTTTTGGCTGGCCTTCCTTTATTTATATGGTAACATATCTTATTTATCCCCTAATAAGAAAACTCGGGAACATCAATAAGAAATATAGTGTTATTTATTTTTCAGTGCTATATTTTATTTTATGTTTTTTATATTTTATATTTATCTTCTAAGCATATATTTTACTAATTTCAGCTCTACACACAAGTGTAGAGTTTTTTTTTATTGAAAGGAAACCTCATGGTAAATTTATCAAATATTTTATTAACAGCAGGAAAAAAAATTACTAAAGCAATTGTCAAAAAAGAAGCCAGAGAGCATAGTGATACCATCGATGAATTCTCTAACTCAACGGCATTAAATCCGTTTGACGTTAAACCATTGAATGAAGGAGAAGATGAACGTATTGAACAGATATTAAAATCTAAGGAGACATATGAACCTTATTATAAAAAACAACTTGAAAAACTTAACCAAAAACAAAAATTAATCCAAGATATAAATCAAAACAATAACGCAGAAGAAGATATTTTATATAAACACCCTTCACAAATTACAGAAGCTGAAATAAAAAATAGTATGATTTATTCAGGATACAAAACGTCTGACCGAGAATTAAAAGAACAATTGCAAAAGAAACAAAAAGATTGGTTTGATTTTTATTATGGTACAGATGCAATTAAAACGGATGCAGCCGGAAAATATATATCACCTTCAATAAAACATTCATTACCGGATGCTCCCGTTGAGCTTACAACCAAAGAAAAACTTCCGTTGATGAACGGATTTGATAAAATAGCAGAATATACATCTAAGAATGATGTGAAAACATTGCAAAATAGGCTTAACAATCTTTATCAGAATGATACTTCTTTGCCACAATTAAAAGAAGATGGAATTCTTGGTAAAAAAACTACATCTCGTATAAAAAAAGCCCTTGTTGAATTTGGTGTAAATAAAATTACTCAAAACTAAATTTTTTACCATCAAATAATTTTTATAGAATAGGCTGTGTTTTTTTTCAGCCTATTCTATACTATAAATTTCTTACCCTTCGTTTTGAGTGTAGGAGTTGATTTTGACGATAAATTTATCATAAAACAACCATATTTGCGTTGGCGGATAAGGAAAACGCACAAAATAAAATATTTTTCGCACAGCTTCATGATTTTAATTGCAAATTAAGACCTTGGTTTATAATATAAACTCAGTTATGGGGGAATACTCCGTAATCAGAACCAGAGATGGTTCGGGGCTTTCATCGGCTCTTATCGTGTACGGTGTTAGGATATAACATCGTCATATTGTTAGCTAGTAATTGAAGCTGACAGTAAATATATCCCCGATTAAAATTGGTAAAACTCTTTTGGTCGGGGAGCTTTTGGCGTATGTTCAGAAGTTGTTTGACTTTAAAGGCTAAGAGAATCATTTTACACGATATGATTGATGAACTCTCCGACCACCTTAAACAGGTGGTTTTCTTTTAATTGCAATTAAAGAAAAGGAAGTTTAATCATATGAAAAAATCTTTATTAATGACAACAGCATTGGTTGCACTGGTGAGTGCATCGAATGCCCGCGCTGAAGATTGGACAGTCAGTGCGCCGGAAAGTATTGAAAACCAAATCCTAAATAAAGACAATGTAACCATTCAAGCCGGAGGCGAAATTGCAATTTCCGGAGACACGGAAAGCGGCATAATCGCCAAAAGTTTTACGATGGAAGGCGGAAAGCTGACCGCTACATCGGTTAACGGCAGCGCCGATACCGGAATTTTCGTTAAGTCGGACAGTTCAGACATAAACTTGAATGGCGGCACCATCGAGTTAACAAATTCACGCATCTACAAAGGCAATGATACAGAGACAAGCGGAGATATTAATATTTCCGGTGGAGATATTACTTTGAATAAAGATGCCTATATTGAAATGCGGAAAGAAAACAGCGGTAATGTCAATATAACCGGAGGCAACTTACTCTTAAATGAAAATTCAGCCCTACTCATCAATAGCAACAATGACCAAGAAGTTGAGGGCAACGCTTCCAAGGTGATAATCAATGGAGAAGGGGCGCAAATTACGGCAACCGGAAACAACCGCATCACGGGAAATATTGATTTTACGAACGGAACCCTAACAGTCAGCGACAATGCAAGTTTAACTTCCGGTGATATAACTATGTCCGGTGAAGATGCTCAGATAGATTTGTCCGGACAGTTGAATACAAATATTTCCGGCAATGGAAATATCTCATTCCAAAATTCGGCCTCAAATATTAGCGGCAATGTCTCTGGCTCTCATTTAACCTTTGAAGCTGACCATTCTTTGAGCCAAGCTATCTCGGGCGGTATTTCCAATTTAGCCTCTTTGAGCGTTGATAAAGGAACCTTGACATATGATAAACCTTCGGAAGGTCTTTTAGGCAATGTGAAGGTTGCTCAAGGAGCGGGATTAAATGTTAATAAATTTATGCAAACCAATGATTTAACGCTTAACGGAAAAGTCAGCATCAATGATGATGTCGCAGCGCAAGGAAACATCACAATAGCCGATGCCTCAATTGATATGAACGGCAAGTCATTAAATGCCATAAAAGAAGGTATTACAATGACGAGCGGAACCATCAATATGAACAATGGCTCAGGCGACCAAGATTTAACCCTTTGGGCGGCTAAAGATATTAATATCTCTGGCGGTACAATTAATATGAATGGTCGCGAAGCATCGATTGACACATTTTATGACTTGCTTAACCCTGATGATTATACACCGCTCCCCAAACCGGAAACTCCGGGAAATATTAATATTTCCAATGCGACCATTAATGTTAATAGCAATTCTGCGGAAATATCTTCCGAAGGAAAGATTAATGTTTCCGATAATGCGGTCATCAATATCGCATCGGGCGCAAAATTGTCTTCCTATGAGAGTTTTAGCGTTGAAAATGCAGATTTGGTATTAGGTGATAAGGCCACTATCAATCTCACCGGTACCGGCGCAATTAATATTGCCGGTAATTTGGCGGCAAATGTTGAAGGCGATGGTAATCTGAACATTAAGTCTTCTAATGCTGTAATTAATGGCGATATAAAAGGCTCGCAATTAACCTTTGAGGCAGACCATTCTTTGAGTAAAGCTCTGTTGGGTGAGAATATAGAATTAGCCTCTTTGAACGTTAACAAAGGCACGTTGATTTTTGATAAACAACCAACTTCAATCACCAATTTGAATGTTGCCGGAGGTTTGGATATTGGTACCAATACCGTAAAAGCGACCAATGTTTCCTTCAAAGACAACTCCACGCTTAAATTCACGGTTGCCGGTAAAGAAGACGGAAGTTATGGTAAAATTAAAGCCGATACGATTGATATTAGCACAATCGGCACCAAACTTGATTTAACCTTAAACAGCAGTGTTTTGGGTAAAGATGAAGCAAAAGAATTTACTATTCTTGATGGTAGTGTTACCGGAGATTTTGCGGAGTTAAGCAAAAACAGCCGTTATGAATTTGAAAACGCACTAAATAGTGAGGGTGAGAAAATTGCAGGAGTTTATAAAATTACCGGGAAAGCCACTGCAGCAGATATTGCGACAGAAGCCGGTGGTAGTGCCAACAATGTCGGCACAGCAACGGCTTGGGATGGTGTTTCTTTAGATAACCCGAGCGGTTCAACTTCCGGAAAAGTTGCCAATGCTTTGGCTGAGTTGGCAGGTAAACCGGATGCCACCTCACAACAGGCTTATGTAGATGCTTTGACCGCGGTTGCTCCTGAGGTTGCGCCAATGGTTCAACATACACAAACCGAAACCGCAAACCAAGTCTTTGGCGCTGTCGGTACTCGTTTAACCGGTGGTTCTGTTTCAACCGGTGGTGAAGGTATGTCTTCCGGTGATAATATCTTTGAGCGTGCCGCAATGTGGGTTCAAGGCTTGTTTAATAAATCTAAACTTGATGACACTTCAAAATCTTATGGCTTTGATGCAGATTCAAACGGTATCGCTATGGGTGCTGAAAAATATGTAACGGAAGACACCAAAGTCGGTTTAGGTTATGCTTATACCAACACCGATATTGATGGCTTCAAAAGAGAAACAGATGTTGATACACATACTGCCTTTGTTTATGGCGAATATAAGCCGAGTAATTGGTATGTTAACGGTATCGCCTCATACGGTTGGTCAGATTATGACGAAAGCAAGAATGTTGCCGGAATTAATGTTAAGTCTGACTATGATGCCGAAACCTTTGGTTTGCAGGCCATGACCGGATATGATATGCAGGTTAAAGGCTTTGGCCTAACGCCGGAGATGGGCTTGCGCTATGTTCATATCAGCCAAGACAGCTATAAAGATTCCGCCGACCAAAGAGTATCTGCAAATGATAGCGATATCTTAACCGGTGTTATCGGCGCTAAAGTCAGCAAAACTTGGACGCTTGAAAACGGTATGAATATTAAACCGGAAGCGCGCATTGCCGTAACCTATGACCTGATGAACGATGACACAAACTCTATCGTAACTTTGGCCAATGGTTCGGCTTATAGTGTTGAAGGTGAGGCCTTAGACCGCTTCGGTATGGAATTTGGTGCCGGATTAACCGCAGAAATCAATGATAATGTTGAACTTTCTCTTGGTTATGAAGGTAAATTCCGTGAAGATTACCAAGACCACACCGGTTTGTTAAACGCTAAATATAAATTTTAATGCTTAACAACTAGTACGAAGATACCCTGTAACAGCAAAGTTGCAGGGTATTTTTTATGCCCTTATAAATTCGTGGCACTTGTTGGGATAAGGGCTGTAAGGACATCTGCCACCGTGAGGCTTAGTTGCCTCTTTCCCACAATATCGGCAGACATATTTGGTAGGTACTGCCTGCTTTTTCAACATCGTCTTAAGTTTTTTAATCTCTTTTTTTAGATAAAATATTTCGTTTACATATTTGATTTTTTCATCTGTATCCATTGGTTTTACTCGAGTTTTGTTAAAATACGTAACGAAATTATTTTATTGCACACATAAACATATCATTTCCCGTTCGTCTCTTGACCGGAGAATAGAGGTATTTCATTTTTGAGTATCATTGACCGTTTTTTTATCACCCCTGCATTGTCCACCGCGGAAAATGCAGTAATATGATTTAATCAAAACTTGCATTTTGATTAGTGGTAATATAATATAGGGCAAATTCAATTAATTGATGAAAAGACCATGGCTTATAACAAATTATCGGAAGAAGATACCAAACGTATTGAAATTACCCCTTCCATTCTTGCAAAAGGTTGGGACAATCAGACTCAGATTCGACAAGAATTGAGCTTTACCAAAGGTCGTATTATGGTTAGAGGTAAGGAAATCAAGCGCGGTGAACCCAAACGTGCGGATTATGTGTTGTTTTATAAGCCCAATTTGCCATTAGCCATTGTCGAAGCCAAAGCCGGATATAAAACCGTTAGCGCTGGTATTCAACAAGCCATTGATTATGCGCAAACTTTAAATATTCCTTTTGTGTACAGCTCTAACGGAAAAGGTTTTTATGAACACGATTTGTTGACAGGTGAAGAAAAGGAAATCTCTTTAGCTGATTTTCCTACACCAAATGAATTGTGGAACCGTTATAAACAAAATCAACATATTGATGAAGAACAGGAACGTAAAATCTTTTCTGAATATTATGACGATGGCACAGGTCGTTCTCCACGATATTACCAGCGCATAGCCATTAATAAAACTATTGAGGCAATAGCCAAAGGGCAAAACCGAATTTTATTGGTAATGGCAACCGGTACAGGAAAAACTTATACTGCTTTTCAAATTATATGGCGTTTATGGAAATCAAAGCAAAAGAAACGTATTCTCTTCTTGGCTGATAGAAACATTCTTGTTGACCAAACCAAAAACCAAGATTTTGCTCCTTTCGGTAAAGCTATGACCAAAATTACCAATCGCAAGGTAGACAAGGCTTATGAGATTTATCTTTCCTTATATCAAGCGGTAACAGGTAATGAAGCTGAAAAGAACATATACAAAGAGTTTTCACGAGACTTTTTTGATTTGATTGTTGTTGATGAATGTCACCGAGGCTCTGCTGCGGAAGATTCTGCATGGCACGATATTTTGACTTATTTCAGCTCTGCCACCCAAATTGGTATGACAGCCACCCCAAGAGAGGAAACAAACATTTCCACTTCAACATATTTTGGCGAGCCTCTTTATACTTATTCTTTGAAACAAGGGATTAGTGATGGCTTTTTGGCTCCATACAAAGTTTTGAAAATTGGTCTTGATAAAGATTTGATGGGCTGGAGACCTGAATTAGGTAAAAAAGACAAATTCGGTAATGAAATTGAAGATAAGGAATATCAGCAAAAAGACTACGACCGAATATTGGTTCTAACCAAGAGAACACAAGAGGTCGCTAAAAGAATAATGCAATTCCAGCGTGAAAATGACCCTTACGCTAAAGCAATTGTGTTTTGCGAAAATATTGACCACGCTGACCGTATGCGAAACGCCTTATGCCAAGAGGCTCAAGAATTTGTCAAAGAAAACCCTAAATACATAATGAAAATCACGGGAGATGACCAACAAGGCAAAGCCGAACTTGATAATTTCATTGATTTGGAAAGTCGATATCCTGTAATTGCAGTCACATCTCGTTTAATGTCAACAGGGGTGGATGCTAAAACTTGCAAGTTGATAGTTTTAGACCGCACCATTGGTTCTATGACTGAGTTTAAGCAAATTATTGGACGTGGTACCCGAATTAATGAGGATTATGGCAAATATTATTTCACAATCATGGATTTTCGCAATGCCACCAAAAAGTTTGCAGATGCTGAGTTTGATGGCTACCCGACAGAAGTAAAACTTGAGCTTGGTGCCGATGTTGATGAAGAAACCGCTGGAGAAGGTGAACTTGATGATATCGAAATTGAAGAAGGCATTGAAGATACCTTTGATTGGGATGATGCCGAAGAAATAGAAGAACACCCTGTAAAAAAATATTATGTGGATGATGTTAATGTTGAAGTGATTGATGTTAATGTCCAATATCTTGATGAAAACGGAAAACTTATTGCTGAAAATATAAAGTCTTTCTGCAAAAGGTTTATGTTAGGAAGATTTCCTAACAGTAGTGATTTTATTACCGCATGGAAGCAAGCAAAAGAAAAACTCAAATTTCTTGCAAAACTGAGCAAAGAAGGCTTGTTCATAGATGAACTGCGTAAAGAATATGGTAAAGAATTTGATGTATATGACATTATCTTGACCAATACTTATGGCATAACACCTTTAACCAGAGAGCAACGTGCAGAAAAAGCAAGCAAAGTACTTAACCATTTAGAAGGTGAATGTCATGATATTTTTGCCGATATTATGAATAAATATGTTGAAATTGGTATCTCTGCATTGGAAAAACGCACCATTATCAGACTAGAGCCTTTTACATCACAATACGGAACAGGCGTTGAAATTATTAAAAAAGTTGGTGGAAATGAAAAATATTTGGCAATCATTGAAAAGCTAAAACAGGCTATTTACGGAGAATAAGGAACAATAATGACAAATTTATCATCAACCATAAAGACCATACAAAATATTATGCGCAAAGATTCCGGTGTCGATGGCGATGCACAACGTATCGGTCAACTTTCGTGGATGCTGTTTTTGAAGATTTTTGCAGACAGTGAAGAAAACTGGTCTTTCTTTGAAGATGATTATAAATCCCCAATTCCTGAAGAATATCGCTGGACATCTTGGGCGAGTGATGATGAGGGTATAACAGGTGATGAACTCCTTGACTTTGTGAACAATCGTTTATTCCCCACCTTAAAAAATTTGCCAACAGAAGGAAACCCCAGAGCATATATGGTACGCTCCATATTTGAAGATGCCATTAATTATATGAAGTCAGGACAGCTTTTGCGCCAAATTATCAATAAAATTAATGAGATAGACTTTAATTCAACCGAAGACCGTCATGTTTTTGGTGATATCTATGAACAGATTTTAAAAGATTTGCAATCTGCGGGTAATGCCGGAGAATTTTATACCCCTCGCGCCGTAACAACTTTTATGACAGAAATGACCAATCCTCAGTTGGGAGAAAAGGTTTTAGACCCAGCTTGCGGAACTGGTGGATTTTTAGCTTGCGCAGTTAACCATTTACGCCAACAAGTCAAAACTCCTGATGATGAACAAAAATTGCAAAAAGGCATTATCGGTTGGGAGAAAAAACAACTTCCATATATCCTTTGCACAACAAATATGATTTTGCATGGCTTAGATGTCCCGAATATTCAACATCTTTTGGCAGGTAGTCTTGCCAAACCCTTAAATAGTTATGAAAAAAAAGATAAAGTTGATGTGATTTTGACCAATCCTCCTTTTGGTGGAATGGAAGAAGATGGTATTGAAAATAACTTTCCAGCCGATGTTCGCACCAAAGAAACAGCAGATTTGTTTTTAGTTTTGATTATGAAGCTTTTGAAAGATGGCGGTCGTTGTGCAATGGTGTTGCCGGATGGGGCTTTGTTTGGTGAGGGTGTCAAAACACGTATCAAAGAAAAACTTTTAACCGAATGTAATTTACATACGATTATCAGGTTGCCAAAATCTGTTTTTGCACCTTACACTTCAATCAATACAAATTTATTGTTTTTTACCAAAGGTTCTCCCTCTCAAGAAACTTGGTTTTATCGTTTAGATATGCCCGAAGGGGTTAAGGCTTTTAACAAGACTAACCCGATGAAAATTGAAAACTTTGCAGAGGTGAAAGAATGGTGGAATAATCGTCAAGAAATTGAAGTCGATGGTTTTCCAAAGTCTAAAAAATATAGCCTTAAAGAGCTGCAAGACCGAAATTATAATCTTGATTTGTGCGGATACCCTACAATTGAAGAAGAAATTTTAGAACCGGAACAACTTATTTCGCAATATCAAGCCAAAAGAGCTGAGTTAAATGCCAATATTGATAACATCTTGGCAGATATTAACAAATTATTGGGGATAGCATAAATGACAAGTGAGCTTGTAATTTTCAGAACTCAAGACGGTAAGACCGATATTGATGTTAAAGTTGAAGACGGTACTGTATGGCTTACACAGGGGCAAATGGTTGAGCTTTTTCAAACAACAAAACAAAATATTAGCTTGCATATTAAAAATATTTTTGAAGAAGGCGAACTTAATGAACAAGCAACTGTCAAGGATTACTTGACAGTTCAAACTGAAGGAGTTCGACAAGTCAAGCGCAAAATAAGCTATTACAACCTAGATGTCATAATCTCCGTTGGTTATCGCGTTAAATCTAATATAGGTACACAATTTCGCATTTGGGCGACTCAGGTTTTGAAGGAATATATGATTAAAGGATTTGCTATGAACGACCGAATGCTTAAAGAAGCCGGAGGCGGAGGATATTGGCAAGAGTTGCTTGCTCGCATCAGAGATATACGCAGTTCAGAAAAAGTTTTTTATCGTCAAATATTGGATATATATGCCACTTCGATAGATTACGATAAAAACGCGGCTGAAAGTATCAAGTTTTTTAAAGTTGTTCAAAACAAAATGCACTATGCGGCACACGGACATACAGCTGCCGAGATTGAATTTATGCGTGCAGATGGATACAAACCTTTTGCCGGATTAAAAACTTTTGACGGCTCAAAACCAAGAGCCTCAGATATGAAGATTGCTAAAAATTACCTTAATGAGGAAGAATTAAATATTCTTAACCGCATTACAACAGCCTATCTTGAATTTGCAGAATTACAAGCGACCTTGCATAATCCTATGTATATGAAAGATTGGATAGCTAAACTTGATGACTTTATCAAAATGTCCGGACGAGAAATTTTGCAAAATGCAGGAACCATATCAAAATTGGAAGCGGATAATAAGGCTTTGGCAGAGTTTGCCATTTACCAAGAGCGAACCAAAGACGAGCTTTCTCAAGTTGAAAAAGATTTTATTGAGAACCTTAAAAGCACACAAAAACAAATTGAAAGCCAAGTAAAAGGTAAAAAATAGATATGAACATAGATATTGCAAATATGGCATTAACTATTGGTGAAAAGACAGAAGGTATTGATTGGGGCGAAGCCGTTGTAACTTTGGGCTCTGTGTTTTTGGGTGCATTACTAGCGTATCAATGTAGCAAATTGTTAGAAAGACACCAACATAAAAAACAAGAAGCTACTAATTATGATATTTTATCTACACACATGGCTCTTTCTTTGGATAATTTTTTAACTTATAAAAAAGTTTATTTGGACCGAACAAAAGAAGCATTTACGACCAATAATATTGAAGAAGCTCTAAAAACATCATATATTCCAGATGCATATTTTTCATTCGATTTTGAAAAATATTATTTTTTAACAACCTATAATAGGTGCTTTTTACCTGCTTTATCATTATTAAAAAAAACAGGGCTCTTAACATTAGAAGAAATTCCAAATTATTACCAAAATGTGTTTAAGGTGTTGTATTTAAGAGATATTCATGACCAAACTTTTAGAAAAGAGTATAATGATTTAAAAAATAGATTTTTATTTTTGTATAAAGAATTTGAACAGTTATGCGCAAGAATTTATATAATTAATAAAATTATTCTGATGGGTTATGAAAAATATTTTAATCCATACAATTATGAAGGGTTAGTTGATAATTTTGAGCTAGAAACCTCTATCGACCGGCATTTAAATAAAGATGCTATTGATTTTATAGATATTCAATTAAATGCGTTCAATCCATATTGGATGCTATCGCCTAATATTTATTGTAATCTTTGCTTGTTAAAAAGAAGAATTAAGCGTTGGTTAACAAATTTTGTGCAATATTTCCATAAACCAGAAATATGTAAACAATGTCGTTGTCGTAATCTAAAAAAACAACGCAAGGACAAATAATGAAGGCGCAAGATTTAAAAAATTCCATATTGCAATTAGCAATTCAAGGAAAACTGGTTGCTCAAGATAAAAATGACGAACCAGCAGAGGTCTTGTATGCAAAAATCCAAGCTGAAAAACAAAAACTCATTAAAGAAGGTAAAATCAAAAAAGACAAGCCTCTACCACCAATCACCGAAGATGAAATCCCATTTTTCATTCCTCTAACGTGGAAATGGGTGAGACTTGGTTCAATTTTTAATCACAATACAGGAAAGGCATTAAATACATCTAAACAAAGTGGAAAATATCACAAATACCTTACAACATCAAATGTCTATTGGAATAGTTTTAATTTGGATATTATCAAGGAGATGAAGTTTAATGCAGAGGAATTAGAAAAATATACTGTATCCAAAGGAGATTTATTAGTTTGTGAAGGGGGTGATGTTGGTAGGGCTGCGATTTGGAATGATGAGCATGATATTTGCATACAAAACCATATTCATAAATTACGAGCATTTTACCAGTTAGAAATACTATTCTTTTATTATATATTTATGTCCTATAAATATAGCAATAAAATTGATGGAAAAGGAATAGGAATCAAAGGCTTATCTTCAAATGTCTTACATAATCTTATAATTCCTCTACCCCCATTAGAGGAACAAAAACGGATTGTGGCTAAAATTGAAGAACTAGAGCCATTAATTAATCAATATAACCAAGCGGAACAAGAGCTTTCAACCTTGAATGACAAATTCCCCGACCAACTTAAAAAATCAATTTTGCAATATGCAATTCAAGGAAAACTGGTTGCTCAAGATGACAATGACGAATCGGCTGAAGTCTTGTATGCCAAAATCCAAGCTGAAAAACAAAAACTCATTAAAGAAGGTAAAATCAAAAAAGACAAACCTCTGCCACCAATCACCGAAGACGAAATTCCATTCCCCATTCCTCCGACATGGAAATGGGTACAACTTAGTAACTTAGGCTTAATTAATCCAAGAAATAACATTCCAGATGAGATGGAAGTAAGTTTTATTCCAATGAGTTGTTTATATAGTGAGATGAATAAGTCGCCCAACACTAATGAGAAAAGATTATGGAAAGACTTAAAAAAAGGTTATACCCATGTTGCTGAAAATGATATAGCATTAGCCAAAATTACACCTTGTTTTGAAAATGGAAAATCCGCAATAATGACTAATCTAATTAATGGCTTTGGAGGAGCAACTACGGAAATTCATGTGTTTCGAAGTTTAGGTTACTTAAATTTGAAATATATATTGCTGTATTTAAAATCTCCAACGTTTATGGAGTATGCAACAAAACATATGACAGGAACTGCTGGGCAAAAAAGGGTTCCTACGGAGGTCTTTGCCAACTATTATTTTCCTCTTCCACCATTAGAGGAGCAACACCGCATCGTTGCTAAAGTCAATGAGCTTCTTGCCGGTTACAATAAGCTGATAAAACTGATTTGACACAATATAAAGTTGTTGACATTTATATGCTAAAAAGATATATCTAAATTGCTTTTGTCTGGAGAGGCAGAAGGCGTGAAGTTGAACTTGTCAATAACTTTTCGCACAATTGTAACAATTATGCTCAAGTTAAAGACAAATTCGAACAGAGTGTTTACCAACTGGATAGTTTCCAAGGTATTTCTCCTTTACGAATAAGTTGTTAATGTTATGATGGCACTAAGCCGTTACTAATATTATACCATTATCTGTTAAGTATGTGTAGATTGGATAAAAAGTGTATTCAAAGACAAGTATGCTGATTTGAAAATCGTGATTTTAAGAGCGGTACGTAGAGGGGCTTCGATTTCATGCAGACGAATTGTTGAAGCCCCGGTGCCCAAAGGTTTTTCCGTGAAAAAAATTAAAACAAAAGATAAATCTAAATGGTTAAATAATAAAAAGTATAGGCATTTTGATAATCCTCGACAAACATATATTGATATAAAAAATGATAGTCAATACTGTCAGGAAAATACAGAAGTTTGCAAGGCTATTCAAGAAAAAGTATCTAACCCTAAATGGGTGAGTAAACATGCTTTTTTACCATTTATTGGTTTTGGTATAAAAGAAAGAAGAATTAGCAAGATTCATTCTCAGCAAGAAGAGATTAAGTATCTAGAAGACTTAATTAAAAATAGCCAAGATGACGAAAAAAAGGAAACAGCTCAAGTAAGATTAAATAATATAAAGCAAACGTTTAAGGATAATATTACCAAAATACGACCTATAAGGTATGCTTCTCATTTAGACGGACATATCTATGGTTTTTATGCAAGTCAAATATTATTACCAAAATATGAAAAAATAGTTCAAGAGAATGATTTGGATAAAGAAATTTTAGCGTATCGGTCAATTCCTGAAGAATTTAAAGGTGATAGCACATTCCATCGTTCTAGCAATATAACTATGGCAAAAGAGGTTTTTGAACAGATTATTAAGAGAAAAAATAATTGTATTGCCTTAGCTTATGATTTGAAGAGTTTTTATGATACAATAGACCATAAAAAATTGAAAGAAGCGTGGTGTCGTGTTTTAGGTGAAGATAAACTTCCAGACGACCATTATAATATCTACAAATCACTAACAAGATATTGCTATGTAGACCTAAAAAAAGTTTGTGAGTATTTTAATTATAAAGAATACTGCTGTTCACCCGATGGAAAGCATTGTGGGTGTTGCGCTACATGTAAAACACCTAAAACAAATAAACTCCCTCCTATTCTTTTTAAAAAACCAGAAGATTTTCGCAAGTTTAGAGAATGGTGTTCTAAAAATGACTTTTACAAAAACGAAGGATTGAAAGATACCAAACATCCTTTTGGCATTCCTCAAGGCTCAGCACTTTCATCAGTATTGTCGAATATATATCTCCTTGATTTTGACATTAGAGTAAGAGATTTCTTAAAACTGAAACATGCCATATACAGACGTTACTGTGATGATATCATGATTGTATGTGATAAAAAAGATAAAGAGGAGATAGATACTTTTTTAAGAGAAGCTATTAAGGAACAAGGCGAACATTTAAAAATACACGATATAGAAGAAGGTTTTAAGTACTCAAAGAGTCAGATTTATGATTTTACAGATAAAGAAAAGATTAAAAAACAACCTCTTCAGTATTTAGGATTTTGTTTTGATGGAAGCAATGTCCTTATAAGAGGAAGTAGTTTAGCTCGTTACTACAGAAAAGCTCATAAAGGTGTTATTGCAACAAGAATAAATGTTATGGAAAAATTATATGAGTTAAAGAAAAAGGGAGTAATATTACAAGAAAAACAAAGAAAAATGTATCGTAAAAACTTATATGAGAAATATACTGTTTTTGGTATAAATAACTTTCATTATTACGTCGATAGAGCATTTAGAGGTATGGATGGGGTAGATAATCATAAAATTAAACACCAATTAATGCACCATCTGAAAAAAATAAAAGAAGATATAGAAGAACAAGATGAATATGTAAAAGCTGCTTGGGATATTCTAAGTAAAGCGCAAGAACTGCCAGAATATAAAGTTTATGAACGATTAGTATATGATATAGTTCATTCTACAATTCATAGCAAATCTAAGAAAAATATGGATGACTAAGTAAAATAAATTTTTTATAAAACAAACTAAAATTAAAGGTATTTAATATCTTTAATTTTTTTTGCATCTAAAAATTAATTTATTCAAACTAATGTTCTATATAAGAAAATCATAAGCCTTATTTGTAAGCTGTCTATTTTCCTTGCCTCAATTTGATGTGAGGGTACTGGTCTTTTAACTGAGCGTTTCGCCACTTGGGTGTGAATGATGTAACTATCTGATTTTACTTAATTTTATGCTTGCAATTTATATTAGAATATGTTATAATATATTATATTTGAAGTTGAATGATTCGTTTTGACTTCAAATATAAATCACCAAAATTTAGGCCTATATAGTCTGCTTTTTTCATCGGAGCGGATAAGGTCATTTTTGGTTGGAGGACGATATGTCATCAATAGCATACAAATTCAAAAATAAGTTTGTTATATGGCATATCGTCTGTCTTAAATTGAACATTTTATGGGCTTCAATCACTAGGATTGAGGCTCTTTTTTTATTTTAAAGGAGTAAAAATAATGACAAATATAAAACACCCCGAGATTACGGTACAACTTTCGGGACAAGACGGTAATGCATTTATGATTTTAGGCTTATGTAAAAGAGCCATGCAACGAGCTCATCTCCCGCAAGAAGAAATCGACCAATTTATGAAAGAAGCCATGTCCGGAGATTATAACCATTTGCTTGCAACGGTTATGGCTTGGTTTGACGTAGAATAAAAAGGAGGTGCGATATGGAAAATAAAATTGATGTGAAAAAAATTGCAGCTCAAAACGACAAGTTTCGTAAGACTTTTGAAGGAGGCAAGGTGCTGTTGACTTGCGGTATTTCATCTCTGCCACTGATGCAACAACAAGAGATTATGCAAAAAGTTAGAATCTTTAATAATTTTACGGAAGATAACGACCCGTATGGCGAACACGACTTTGGCTGTTTTGAATATCTGGGACAACAAATCTTCTGGAAGATTGACCTCTATGATTTGAATTATGAGTTTTATTCTCCGCAGCCTGACGATGAGACACAAACCAACCGTGTCTTAACCATTATGTTTGCTGAGGAGTATTAGCCATGGCGTGGATAAAATCTCTAAAACAGGGGGACTGCGACTATTTTTGTTGTTTGTATTCAATTACCAATGCTTTGTCTAAACTTTCGAGCTCAAAATTGGGATATAGAAGTCAAATCTATGTATTTAACCGGCTCTTGGAAAAATTGGTCTCAATCGGCGGATTGCAAAATATTGAGAAAAAAGGTGTGTCTTATACCAAAGCGGTTAAATTGCTCAAAACAACGCAAAAAATACTTTGTGATAAGTATAAGTTAAAAATTGAGATAAGCGAGCCGTTTTATGGGCAAGAACCGGATATTGAAAAATTAAAGACATTCTTAAAGGCCAAAAATACCGCAGTAATTCTTTCAATTAGCGAAAATGGAGGAATGAAGCATTGGAGTGTTTTGGATAAGATAAGTGCAAAGGAAGTCAGCTTTTATGACTCATGGGTGTACGATAAGGTGAAATTAAGAAATATTCCCCAACCAAGCAAGTTGGATGATATTTTTATTATGCGTGTGCAAACTGAGTATACCCCCATTACACATTAAAAAAACTGTGCAAACAACATCAAAAAACACATTTATTGCACACCTGCGCAATGGGGTTATAAATGTCAATTTCACATAAAGGAGTAAACAATATGATTTTTAACTACAAGAGAGTATCGACGACCGACCAAAACACCGAACGACAGCTCTTAGATATTTCTTGCGACCGAGAGTATGTTGAAAAAATCAGTGGTAAAGATACCAACCGCCCTGAACTTCAAGCCATGTTGCTCAATCTTCGTGCCGGAGATGTAGTAAACTGTCACTCAATGGACAGACTTGCCCGCAATACAAAAGACTTGTTAAATCTGGTTGAAGAAATAACCCACAAAGGAGCTAAGATTATTTTTCATAAAGAAAACTTGACTTTTGCTCCCGACAAACAAGACCCATACCAAAAAATGATGATGACGATGTTGGGGGCTGTTGCAGAGCTTGAGCGCAACCTTATATTAGAACGGCAGAGAGAAGGCATACATCTTGCTAGGCTTAAAGGTAAATATAAAGGCGGTCAACCTAAATTAACCGCCCAACAAGTTGAGGAAATAAAATCTCTCGTCAATAACCGTACACCGATTACCCAAGTTGCCTCACGGTATGGTGTGTCACGAAGAACAATTTATAATTATTTATAAAGCCCCTCCTTTCGAAGTTTCTCCAAGTTAAGACAATGAAACTGTGGTCGCTCACCAAAATCTACAAAATCAACCTGTTTATGTGTCAGTATGCCTGATTCTTTCAAATATCGAGTTACTAAGTCTGCTTGATATTGCGACTTAAAAATACTATCGAACTGTGATTTTCGAATGGCGATAAAGTGCCGACTGGTGAAAGAATGCCGCAGGATCTTGAATCCAAAAGCCATTTTTTCATCATCACTGAACGTTTTGCCCTTCTTTTTTACCGTAACAAAATATTCCCTCTTAAGAGCTTTTTTCAATAGCTTTATTCCTTCTTCTTGCAACTCGCTATCCGTCTTATGTTGAGCCAGAACTTCATTACACAATAAGCGTATATGCTCTTTTATCAACGACTTTTTCATTGGCAAAATTTCAAAATCAACAGCCAACAAACCGACTGCTTCCATAAAGGCAAATCGAGTTGCGATTCGCCCTTTTATATCTCCTTCATCAAGTTCCTGCTCTTCGAAAAATTTCTTCATGCACTTTTTTATGCGTTTTATGTATTCTTCAGGTTCTTTTAGGAATTCCTTTAAAAACTTTCGGGCTGGTGTTCCGTAATAAAGCCGAACATTTTCCTGCAGTTTTTCAGCTAATTCTGCAGAATTTTTGATTCCTTTGGGTAAACTCGTAAATGTGAAATAATCGGGATGACGCAGAGCATAAATCTCAAAACACCGCACTTCACGCCCTTTCAACAATTTTACATTTCCCTCTTTTAAAATTTGTGTTATTGACTTTTCCCCAGAGCTTAAAACAGCTATCGTCCAATGACAATCAACCCGCGAAACACTTTTGGCATACGCAAATGATGTGATTTTTCCACTTCCATTCATCGCATCATAAACCATCTGCTGAAGCCTAGCTGGCTTATCACAAAACTTAGTCACTTCATCAAGAATAAACAAGGAGTCCGAAAACGATGAACATTTATCCATTAGCCCCACTGGAGTTATATTCCACGATGGTAACGTATTTTTTTCTGCTTTACGGTACAAGCTCTGCCCGACAAGCTCTGTATTGGTTTTGCCCTTTGATGTTGAAGCCCAAATGTGAATCATAAACGATTCGATACCACAGGGCTTCATTGCAATCGCACCCAATCCCATACAAACAGTTAAAGTAAGAAGAGGAGAATGTTGAACATATATGCCAATATTATCAACCCAATCTTTCAGTTTGCCGGCAGTTTCCATATTCTGACTGTAAACATTGGGATTTTCAACATACCGAATTTGCAAATCAGGATTTACTGCACCATACTGCTTATCTGGAGTGACATATACATAGGGCTGCTTATTTTTCCGAGCCAGCTCATCATCCAACCAGCCAAGTTTTTCCACAAATAAAGCTTTTGCAGCATTGTTGCCCCTTTCTCGCAAAAAATCACACAAGATTTTTTCATCTTCTTTAAGAGGAATATTCGCATACCCATTACTCACAAGAAAACAAATTAGCTCCCGATTACTTAATAACAATGATGTAGGTATGACCTTTTTGACAATGTCCTTATACATTTTTCTAACAAAACTTATTTCATAAAAGGCTGCCCCACTTGCAGTTAAACCATACAAACTCACATCAACATACGGAGCTATTGTCCGTAAACTGTTTGGTGCTTCTTCAATTTGAACACCATCTTCAAAATCGCTAAAAATTTTCACCATTTTTAAAATCCTTATAAAAGACCTAGTTAACTAAGCCGTGAACAGTTATTGGAGAATCAAGGACTTTCGGATACAACTGTTCACTATTTATATGAACAACCGATACCAACAACAAATTAGTATTACGGTATAAAAGAGATAAAATTTAGACCATTAATCACCTCCTTTTTGGGAAATGTCGTGAATAATCATCAAATCTTGTGGGGTATCGGAAGACAAAAAAAGATACAGCTCTCTGCCTTGCTTATCACTCAAGGGGTAATGTTTTGTATAGTGACGTTTTTTTGCCAAATATCGGTAACGTTTTTCAAAATAAGCCGGTATTGTATAGTTAAGAGCCTTTCTTAGGTCAGAGTAGCTTTTTAATATCTTAGGATAGACCGGCCTGCTAACAGTACTATCACGAAAAAAAGATTTTTTCAGACATTCCATCAGTGGTTTTCGGTCATATACAGCTACCAAGAAGTGAAAATGCTGACAAATATAGTTCCGCCCATTTTCATAATTCCAAGAGTAATCGACCCCGCCAACAAGTGGAATTTTATCAAAACCATACTGTTTGAGGCACTGTTCAAACCATTTCTTAAAATCCCCCAATGTATCAACATTAACATCAACCGGCACCCGATTAATTGCTGAAATGTAATGTACAGGACATTGTTTTATCAGCTTTGTCCATACTGGCAGGTGTTCTTTAAGATAATTTAATCGAAACCGACGTAAACAGATAGAACAAGCCAATAAACGACACCGCTTACCTTTTCGGCACTGTTCTAATTTATCCGCCAAACGATGAAGTTTTTTACACTCACTGGCTCGGAACGCTTGAATTTTAATATCGTTACGATATTTAGCCTCTGACAGGGTTTCTATTTTCAACGGTTCACTACTCATCGTGTCTTTACCAATGACAAATAATCCAGTAAATCCTGTCCGACATAACGAATTGGAGCCTTTGTCCCTTTGCCAATCTTGACATATCGAGGCCCTTTTTTCTGCCATCGCAAATCACGTAATCGTGAAATTGATAGCCTCAAAATTGCTGAAACCTGCTTCGGTGTGTAAAGCTCTTGAGCTTTTATATCTGGCTTATTGCGTTTGACACGAACTAAAACTTGAACTGCTGTTTTAGGTTTTTCCAACGGTACACTATTATTTAAATGAAGTGTTGGTCGACTAATCGACATTTATAACTCCTTTCATTGTGTTTTATTATTTTCTTCATTTGCATAGTAAAGGGTGAGGTAAAGCTTCAGTAGTCGGTCATAGATGGTCAGAGCTTCGTCGTCAGACAAAACTTCATTTGAGTACCATGACTTTATTATTTCCACTTTCTTCATTTCTACTATTTGGACAAAATTAACGCGCAGCCACTTGACTGGGAAGACAACTCATTTGTCTTCCAACGGTAAGAAAAACATAATGATTATTGGCTTGCAACTTGTCTTTTTACAAGAAATACGGCAAGATTAATGGATAAAATCTAATAATGTTAAACAATCGTTATAAATAACCAATAATCATAATTATAAATATACAATTTGCTTGTTTTGTCTAAAACCATATAATATTATGGTTTTAAGTACTTGGGGATTTAGAAATGATTAAAAATGCTGTTTTATTAAGACGTGTGTCCACGGTAATGCAAGAAAAAGATGGAAACTCTCTCCAAAATCAACAGGAAATGTTAACACAGTATTGCTCACGAAAAGATTTGACTATTATTAAAGATGCTGAATTAGTTGAAAGTTCAACAAAAGGTGAGCGGAAAAAGTTTATGGAAGTGATAAAATTTTGTAAACAACAGAGAGGTGGTATAGCCTTGGTTTGCTTAAAGACAGACCGTTTGTTCCGTAACTTTAAAAATTACACCTTAATTGATGAAATGAGAAAATCTGGGCAACTTGAACTTCATTTGGTTCAAGAAAATTTAGTCCTTAATAAAGATTCTAAAGCCGGAGATTTAACTATATTAGGCTTAAATGTTGTTATGGCTCAAAACTATGCTTTAAGTCTTCGAGATAATGTTGTTTATGGAATGGATTATTCTGTTAACCAAGGACGATGTATGACAAAAGCTCCAGCAGGTTATTTAAATATAAGAAATCCTGATGGAAAAGCGGCTGTTATAATTGACGCTGAACGAGCTCCATTGATTCAAAAGCTCTTTGAACGATATGCAACGGGACTTTATTCTGTTAAAGATATGGCTAAAATGTGCAAAGAATGGGGTTTGGTGAGTCGTTTTTCAGGAAAGCCTTTTGATACTGCAACTATACACCGTATATTAAATAATAAATTTTATATTGGTGAAATGTTCTATAAAGACCAATGGTATAAACATAATTATGAAACCTTAATAGCTCCTGCATTGTTTAAAGCGTGTCAAGACATTATGCACGGACGCAAACCTGAAGCCCCAAAACATTTCAAAACAACCGACAAACCGTTTATTTTTCGCGGATTAATAACTTGTGGAGAATGTGGTTGTATGATTAGCAGTGACCGTAAAATAAAACCCAGTGGACGAGAATATGTTTACTTAAAATGTTCTCATTTCAAAGGAAATTGCAAAAATCCGCAGGTCAACGAGAATATAATTTTGCAACAAATTGAAGATGAATTAAAAAACTTGTCCTTACCCCAAGAAATTATGGGATATCTTAAAACTGATATGGAAAGAATCATTAACAAACAAAATGAAGCCCATAATCGTGAAGTAAAGGCTGTACGTAAACAATATGATGACTGTCAGGATAAAATTAAACGTCTACGCTCTTTGCTTCTTGAAGGACATATTACACCGGAAGAATACCGAGATATGAATGAAGACCTAAAAAAAGAACAATATGAACTTGAAGGGAAATCAGAACTGTTAACAAAAGCGGATGAAAAATTTTCAATTGCAATATCCACAATACTTTCCTTAGGCAATAAGGCATATCAAATTTTTCAGAGTTCGAAAGTAGAAACCAAAAGAGAGATTTTACACCTTTTACTTTCGAACTTGAAATTACAAGACCGTAGAATCTCGTATAACCTTAGAAAACCGTTCGATTACATAAGTTCTTTAAACAAAAAAACACCCCCGAAAATCGGGGGTGTTGCGATTGGTGATCCCAACGGGATTCGAACCCGTGTTGCAGCCTTGAGAGGGCCGCGTCCTAGGCCTCTAGACGATGGGACC
>CEAB01007259.1_pt1 | contig 45290 bp, 42 predicted proteins | sample 557651 | NCBI WGS metagenome assembly CEAB01 (sample SAMEA3182046, study PRJEB8094) | gut metagenome | biome: human; feature: gut; material: Stool; isolation source: human stools | place: Canada | collected 2011-11-15
CCGGCCGCACCTTAGATTTCCGCAAATATAGAATAACAGCGCCGGAGAAGATACGCTTCCATATCCTCTCCGGCGCTGTTTGTTTTTTATCCGTCCGACGGTTGCCGCACACTACAAAAGAAGTGAGCCCGTAATCCCGGCAGGGATCCCGCCCCAGTTCCGATTTCAATCCACGCGACCCGTGAGGGCACGACCTGTTCCAGTGTGTCATGCTGGTGGTCGATAATATTTCAATCCACGCGCCCCTTGTGGGGCGCGACAGGCGCGTATCGACGATCTAAAGGCTGTAAGGTCATCAATGTCTATACTGATGCTGGTGCGGGCAAGCAGGATATTACGGTCAACTTTAAGAACTGCACGGTTAATAATACCTCCTCCAATAAGGCTGTGCTGAACATCAACGACAGCAATATGGGAGACTATAAGTATATCCTTAATATCTCCGGTGATATTACTGGCTCGTTTTGGGTGCTGGGCTATCTGTCCGGGCTGTCCTCGCCTATTTTGATTTCCAGACCCGCAGCGAAGCGTTCTGGTCCTTATCCGCAGAATTCTGGAATAAGATAGGCTCCGTAACACTCGGTTTTCTGGTTCTGCTCGTTCTGATCCGTCTGTTTTCCGCGGATCGTGAAACAGGAGTCTTTCCCGTCATCAACAGCACCGCCTATGGTCGAATCACGCTGTTCCGGAACCGGTTGATTGCCGGGAGCATTGCCGCTTCGGCTGGTGCTGTGCTGTTAGCAGCCGGAAATCATGCGCTGTCAATTCTCATTTCCGGCAGGCTTCCCCAACCGGATGGTTGGAATCATGCATGGTTCCGCAGCACGGCGATCGTTCTTATCGGAACAATTGGATTTTTCCTCTTTGCAGCATTTGTATGTGACAGTCTGAAGAATCAGCCGGCGGCCATGTGCATCTGCGGAGCTCCGTTTGCGTTCAGCTATTTTATCAATGCCGCTGTGCTGAAAAAGTTTGAATTCTTCTGGTTTGTTCGGTATGGATTTTTTGCAGAATGGATGCGCGGACGGAGAATCGGCGTGACCCCCGGAGTCTGGGGTGTCTGGTACGCGCTGTTATTGGGTGGGTTACTATTGGTCGCCATCCATCAAAGAAAGGAGCGCAAGGAATTATGAAGCTTTCCTTCGAACATATCAGCAAGCTCTACGGCGATACAGCCGCGCTGCAGCAGATCGACCTGACCCTCGGGTCAGGCGTCTATGGCTTGCTCGGTCCAAACGGAGCCGGGAAAACGACGCTGATGCGGATCATGACGGATCTGCTCGCCCCATCGACCGGACGTGTCTTGCTGGATGGGCAGGACATTGCGGTCATGGGTGCTGCGTTCCGGAAAAAGCTCGGCTATCTGCCGCAGGATTTCGGCGTTTATCCGAATTTCACAGCGGAGCAGTTTCTGCTCTATATCGCCAGATTAAAGGGCTTGTCAAAATTTGAGGCCAAGCGGCAGACAGACGGTCTTCTGCATATGGTCGGTCTGGAGGACAAAAAGCAGAAAAAGCTGAAAGGTTTCTCCGGCGGACAGCGGCAGCGTGTGGGAATCGCACAGGCACTGCTTGGAGACCCCGAAATTCTGGTGCTGGACGAGCCGACAGCTGGGCTTGACCCGGAAGAACGGATCCGGTTCCGCGGGATCATCAGTGATCTTTCCCAGCAAAAGCTCGTTTTGCTGTCGACGCATATTGTATCGGATCTCGAAGCAGTCGCAAACGAAATCATTCTGCTCCGGAAAGGTGTTGTCCTCGAAATGCAAAAGCCTGCTTCGTTGCTGGAGCAGCTGAACGGGCAAGTCTGGCTCGTTACAGTTCCAGCTGCGGACGAAGCGGCACTCACAAAGCAATATACCTGCAGCAATGTCATGCACACAGACGGAAAAAGTGTGATCCGTCTGCTCAGCAAAAGCGCCCCTCGACCCGACGCAGTACCAACAGCACCCAATATGGAGGATCTGTATCTATATTATTTCGGCAGATGATCGTCCGGCTGATTCTGGCTGAATCTCGGGTGCAGTAAAGCATAGATTTTTCAGAAGGCAGCGTGCAAGTTTTCGGACCTGCACGCTGCCTTTTGCTGCAACCTCAGAGCCGATTCTGCTGACGCAGAACCTCCGGGAACGAGATTTGTCCGTTTGTCCGCAGCACCTCCTGATAGCTCATGCCGCGCATTTTCTGGTACGGTACAATTACGCCAAACCGGAAAAGCTCCGTATATCAAGGGTTGGAGATTTCCGGCAAGGTTTTTCATCCTTTTCCAAACCGAGAAATCGAGCCGCGAAGCGATTATATCGTACCCTGGCAGAAACCACTGTACCGCTTGCAGCTTCCTTTCCGAGCAGCATCTGGTTCCGCCTGCCCGGCAGTTCCCCTCGCCTTGCGCCGCATGCCCCACCTTTTGAAGCATAACAATGCCCCCTCCATGTTTGACAGTTTGTTTTTCCGCTGCCACGCATAGAGGGAGCATATCATATTTTTCAGAGCGTGCGTTTTTGCCGGGGGCTTTATGGGGCTATGCCAGCGTCATATGCGCCCAGGTGCAGTATTCCTCAAGGAATTCTTTGCGCGGACCATAAAGCCCCCCGCTAGCGCTGATCGTGCGGAGAATCTGATCGGAAAGCGATTTGGAACGAGTGAGAAGCTCTGTCACGGCGTACTGCGTGAGATCATTCAGAACGCGGTCGGACGCGGCCTTATCTCCGGCTGCCAGAAGGCGTTTTGCCTGCGCTTCTGCATCTGCCGCCTTTGCCTCCAGAGACTGCTCCAGTTCGAGCAGGGCTGCGCGGGCGTCGGGACCGAAGCGTTCTTCATCTGCGGTGATAGCCATGGAAAGTCGCTCGACGTTCCACCAGAGAGAGTTTTCGTCGTAATAGCGGTCTCCGGCTGCTAACGCGGCGGGAAGCGTTCCGGTGAAATAGACCGGAAGAAAGACCGAGCAGCAAGGGATGGACGGAGCATAGCGGAAGGTCATGCCAAGTACATCATCATGGCAGAAGAGCATGGACGCGGCTGTCTGCGAGCTGTTTGCGTCCTGCGCGTGCATACAGATGCTGATAAAGTTTGCACAGCATGCGCCGAAACGCGGAGCGATGATCTCGCCGTCGTGGTGGTCGCGCGTGATCTGCTTGGCATCCTGGAGCGAAAGCGGACCTTTGTGCGCGGAAATAAGGGCGCACATGCGTCTCCAGCGCGGCACGGCATGGCTCTGGCGCGGTGCCGGGAGGGTATACGCTTTTGCAAAGTGCATCGGTTCAAGCGGGGAAAGATAGCGCCGGTCACGGGCAACGCGTTCCATGTCCTCTGAGCAGAGGTCATAGTCGTCTGCGATGGTGTAACAGTTGGAGATGGCAGCCCAGTCAGGGATTTTCTTTGCAGCCCACTGCCGACCGGCAGTTTCCATGAGCCAGATCTCTTCGGGGTCGACGAGAAGGTAGGAGTTTTCATACCGGCGGTCATAGCGCACATTGGCGTTGGCGTTCTGACCGTACTGCGACAGGAATGTTCCGAGCAGGGCAATTGCCTCGCGGGCGGTTGCGGTGCGCTCGAGCGCCAGACGCAGCAGATCCATACCGAGCAGACCTTCCTCGCTTTCCGCCGGGCAGCGGGAGCCCTGCGCCTCGTTGCCGATGAAAAGCCCCTTTTCGTTCGCGCCCATCTCGAAGCCCCAGATCCAGTAGGGCTTCGAGCCGAGAACGGCGTAGGTGTGTTCCGCCTGCGGAAGCGTCAGGTGGGTGCAGCGCAGCGTTTCGCCGGGCGCATGGTCGGCTGCCGCGGCAAACAGAAGCGGCTGTGCCTCGCCGAGCGGACGGTCGCTGTTTTTGCACAAAAACGTCTGATGACCGGTGAAATAGTCTTTTCCGAGTGCGAATGTGTCACAAGAGAGCATGGGATCGCTCCTTCCTGATTTTAGTTGCTGACCTTCATGCCGGCGTCCGCGATAGCCTTGAGCTGCGCTTCCGTGGGCTTGTCGCCGACTGCCATGCCGATGAGGTAGCCGAGACCTGCCATGGGAAGACCAACGATTGCAACGTGGATGCCGAAGGGCGTGCCGAGCAGGAGCCAGATGATGACGGATGCTGCGCCCAGAATGAGAGACAGGTTTGCAGCCAGTGCGCCGCCCTTCTTGCCATACAGACCTGCAAACAGCGGGATAGCGATGAGGGCATTGATGGTGTAGGTGACGAACATCATGGAGATGATGGTGGTAAACTGCGTGGTCAGAAGCAGCGCCAGCAGGATGAACACGGCGATAGAGAGCTTGGAAACGAGAAGCTTCTGCTTTTCCGTTGCGTTTTTGTTGATCATACCGGCGTAGATGTCGTTCGTGACGCAGATGGACGCGGACAGGAGCGACGAGTTTGCGGTGGTAAGAACGGCAGAGACGATAGCTGCGACGTAAATCAGTGCCACAACTGCGGGCATATACATGTCGATCATCGTGCCGATGACGGAGTCGCCGATGGTGGCGTTCTGCAGAAGCACGTTGCCGGACAGACCAATGATGGGGATGAAGACGCCGAAGCCGAGCGCCTGGCAGATGATGAACATCCAGATGCCGCGCTTGGCATCACGCGGGGTCGCAACCGAGTTGATACGCGAGACGTAGCCTGATTGCAGAGCCATGTGCATACCGAAGCTGGAAACGAAGGTGCCGAGGATGGTAATGAACGAGCAGCCGTTGGCGGTGGAGAAAATGTTCATCTTCTCGGGACCTGCCGCCGCCGCGATGGCGCCCATGCCGCCGGCTTTGCTGACGAAGACGATGACGCCCGCGGTCAGACCGACCATGATAATGCCGCCCTGAATGGCGTCGGTGGTGGCAACGCCCTTATAGCCGCCGAGCGCCGCGGTGATGAAGAACAGAATGCAGCCGAGCGCCAGCGCGACAGGACGCGAGAAGCCGACATAGGTCGTGACCATCGAGGTCCAGGTGTTGAGCATTGCCGATGCCATGCCGACCTCTGCGAGCATGACGACGAGCGTCGAAATGAGGCGCGTCTTTTCGCCGTAGCGAAGCGTCATGATATCGGCGGTCGAGACCTGACGCAGGTTAAAGACTTTTTTGTACAGGAACAGGTAGATGACGCCGACGAGGACGACCTGAATGGGAATCCAGATCCAGATCAATCCCTGCGAGTAGAAGTTGCCGACGTAGGCGACCATTGTCGCGCCGCCGCAGAAAGTGGAAAACAACGTACCTCCCATGATGTACCAGGGAATCCTGGAGCCGCCGATGGCGAAGTCCTTGAAGGTTTTGGTGCCCTTGCCGAGATACGTGGCGATAAAGGAAATGATCGCGATGTAGCCGATAATCACACCGAGTTTCAGAGCTGTTGACATTTGATTCTCTCCTCTTTCTTCTTGATTTGGAGCGCGGACAGCAGTCCGGCGCCTTTACTGCAAGTATACAGGAAGGCGGGCTGAAAATGGTAGAACCATTTGCGCATAGTTGCTATGCAGCCAAAGCATAGGCGTTTTTGACTCCGGCTCTTGTGCAGAGTGCTGTTTTTTGATAAGATTGTTATGCAAAATTGCGGACCGGTCAGAATAACGGAAAACAGCCCGGACGGGCAAAGGGAGGGGTTCGGATGAATGTGCAGGAGCTGCGGTACGTTGTGGCAGTGGCGCAGGCAGGCTCGATCAACAAGGCGGCACTGAACCTGTATGTCTCGCAGTCCACGCTGAGCAGAGCCGTGCAGGAGGTGGAGGCGCGGATCGGCATCAGTCTGTTTCAGCGGACGAACAAGGGAGCCATCCCGACGCACGATGGACTGAAGTTTATTGAGCGGGCCAGGCGGCTGCTTCTGGAATTTGATCAGCTCGAGGGACAGTATTATAATCACGAAAAGGTCGAGCAGGAGACGCTTCTGGTTGCCACACAGCGCTGTACACCGGTCATTTTGGCGTTTATTGAGTACTACCAGAAGCGGTGCGAGGGCAAAAGGCTTCTGAATCTGGCGCTGAAGGAGGACACAACGGACAATATCATCCGTCTGGTCAGCAGCCGGATCTACGGCATCGGTATTCTGCACTACACGAGCGACCAGGAGTCCTCATTCCTGCACAAATGCAGAAGCGTCGATCTCGAGACGCACCTGCTCGAGGTGAGCCCGGTTGTGGCGCAGGTCCGGTACGGTCATCCGCTGGCAAACCGGAAATCGATTCTCGTGCGTGAGCTGCGTCCGTATCCGCACGTGACGTTTGCCGACGAGGACATCACGAACATCAATTACTGCTCGGACGTGTCGCAGTATAATCCGAGCATTCTGGAAAAACGGATCGTCATTCAGGATCGGGGCACGCTGCGGCAGATCGTCGACTGCACGGACAGCTATTATGTGGGCTGCGATTTTACGCGGTTTTCCACACCGGCGTGTTCGCGCGTGTATATTCCGCTGGAGGACGTGCCGTTTACGCTCAACACGCTCTGGGTCAAAAGCCGGGGACGAACGCTCTCGCAGGCTGAGCAGGCGTTTATTGCAGAATTGGAAAACACCTATGAATAACAATAGCAGAAGGTCTCAGAAAAGACAAGGCGAGCGAAAGGAAGACGGGTATGAACGAACTGACAAGACTGATTCGAAATGACTGTAAGCCGTCTCTTGGGGTGACAGAGCCGGGTGCAATCGCGCTGGCGGTGGCAGCGGCAAAGAAGCGGACGCGCGGTACGGTGCGGGGAATCCATCTCGCGCTCAACTCCGGGATGTATAAAAATGCGTTTACCTGCGGCATTCCGGGCACGCGGGAGGTCGGCTTTTTATGGGCAGCGGCGCTGGGCGCAGTCGCTGGGAAGGCGGAGAAGGAACTTGAGGCACTGGAAAATATCGACGAGGCTTCCGTTTCGGCGGCGAAGTTGCTTTTGGACGCAGGCGCGGTGACGGCAGAAATGACGGGCATTGACTCGGAAATTTATATCCGCGCGGATGTAAAAACGGAGCTGGACGTTTGCAGCGTCACCATCCGGCACACGCACACGAATATCGTATCGATTGTGTTAAACGGTGAGGAGCTTCTGGAGCCAGTGCATGAGACGCGGGCGGAAGAAGCGGCTGCGCCGGAAATTCACGGATTTTCGTTTGAGGCGCTGGTTTCCTACGCGAAAACAGTTCCGATCGAGGAAATTTCTTTTCTCCGCGAGGCGTTTTCCATGAATCTGGCGCTTTTGGAGGAAGGGCTTCGCGATGCGCGGACGGTTGTGGCGCACCATCTTTTTGAGAAAAACGGAAAAACACTTTTGTCCTCCGACACGTGGTCTACGGCGCAGCTTCTCTGCGCGGGCGCGATCGAGGCGCGGGTTCTGGGCGCGGGCGCTCCGGCGATGAGCATCACGGGCTCTGGCTCGCATGGCATCATCGCAGTGATGCCGCTGTATGCCGCAGCGAAGGCGGAAGGATACGCCGAAGAGGCGCTTTTGCGGGCGGCAGCGTTGAGTATGCTCGTGACGCAGTACATAAAAGAGTACTCAGGAAGGCTTTCCGCGATGTGCGGCTGCGGCGTCGCAGCGGGAACGGGCATGGCGTGCGGGCTTTGTATGCTGCGCGGCGGCAGTCTTTCGCAGATTTCTATGACGCTTCGCAATATGGCGCTTTCCATCACGGGCATGATCTGTGACGGCGGTAATCACGGCTGTGCGCTCAAAGCCGTCGCGGCGACGGACGCGGCATTCCGGGCGTGTGAGCTGGCGCTTTGCGATGTTTCCCCATCCGCACAGCACGGCATCGCGGGAAGGACGCCTGAGGAGACGATGCGCGATATCGGCTATATTTCCAGCCCTGGGATGCAGGAAACGGAACGGGCAATCGTGGAGATTTTTGCGGAAAAGAGCGGCAGAAGATGAAGAAGATTTCTTGGGTACAGCTGTGCTTTACCTTTGTGGGCGTATTTTTGGGCGCGGGCTTTGTCTCCGGACAGGAGCTCTGGAAATTTTTTGCGTGCTTCGGCGCGGCGGGGCTGGCAGGTTTTCTGGTGTCGGCGGTCATTATGACGGCGGCGCATGGGGCGCTGCTGGGTCTGGTGCGGTCGACGGGAGAAGCGCGCATCGGGTTTCTCATGACGAGAGGCGACAGCTCCCTTTTGCGGACGGCGCTGCTGGCGCTTCAGTATCTGTTTTTGTTCGGCGTCGTGGTGATCATGATCGCTGGCGCGGCAGAGAGTCTGTCGGGGCTGACGGGGCTGTCTACGATTTTGCTTGGGGCGATTGTGACGCTGGTGATCTTCGTGCTGGCGCTGTGCGGACTGCAAAGTCTTGTCGCGTCATTCAGTGCGCTCGTGCCGGTTATTACGGTGTGCGCGGTGATCATTGCGGGCGTGGTCATTTCCGGCGGGAAGGGACAGACGGCAGAATTTGCGCCGGAGGCATCGCTGCTGCGTCCGAACTGGTATGTGAGCGCGGCGACGTATGCGGCGTATAATCTGTTCGGGTCGCTGACGACGATGATCCCGCTGGCAGAACACATTCCGGACGGGAAAACGCTTCGAAAGGGACTTCTTTCCGGAAACGTGGTGCTGCTTCTGATTGCGATGAGCATGATCGCAGCGATGCTGGTCTGCCCCGAGGCAGGGCAGGACGAGCTGCCGATGATCGTCCTCGCGGGAGAAATCAGCCCGGTTTTGCAGACAGGATACAGCGTACTCATGACCTTAAGCATGGTCGTGTCGGCGCTGGGCTGCGTGTTTGCGCTTCTGCGGCAGTGGGAGCTGCAAGCGCCGAATCTTCAAAAAAGAGCGGGACTTATGAACGCGGCTTTGTGCGCAGCGGCGTTCGTGTTCAGCCGGTTTGGGTTTGGCACGCTTGTCGGCGTTTTTTACCCCATCTGCGGCTATCTCGGTATCCCGTTTGTGGTGATGCTGTTTCTCAACTGGAAAAGCGCAAAGAAAAAATAAGGGCATAAAAAATGGATCTGCTGCGGTTTCAGCAGATCCGTTTTTTCACATGACCTGCGCCGGAGGTCAAACACGGCGAGACTGCGCCGTTGTATGCGGATGCTCGCTGCCGGGCGCAAAAGGACGCAGCGCCAGAAGCCCGAGCGCAGTCAGCACAATCGTCGCTGCCCATGAAAGAGGAAACGCATGATAGAGCATCGGGAGGGTCGGTTTTGCCCGGAAGACTGTGTAAATCCAGGCGATGCGAAATACGCACGTTCCAACCATCGTGCTGAGCGCCGGATACAGCGCATGCCCGCTGCCGCGCAGAACGCCCGCCGGTATTTCATACAAATTGCACAGCGGCTCAAAGAGCAGCATGCACAAAATCCGCACGCCTGCGCTCTGAATGACCGCAGCATTCGGCGAAAAAAGCCCCGAGAGCGTATCTCGGAACAGGACAATCGCAAAAAACGGAACTGCACTGCAAAGCAGCGACAAGCCCAGACACAGCCGCAGAATGCGCCTGCATCGCCAGAATTCCCCGGCGGCGTGGTTCTGACTGGTAAAGGTCGTCGCCGTTTGACCGAACGCGGTAATGATGTAATAGGTAACGTATTCAAAATTCATGGCTATCGTGCTTCCGGCAATTGCATCTGCGCCGAGGCAGTTAACCGACGCCTGCACAAAAATGTTTGCAAAGCAGAACACCGCACCCTGCACAGCCGACGGAATGCCGGTTTTCAGAATGCTCCACGCGCCATTGCGCGCGCTCCTCTGACCGAGGGGTGCAAACCGGAACACTGCATTCGCTCCCTGCAGCAGCCCTATTACTGCCCGATCGGTCTTGCGATGAAGCGCGCTGGGCACCTGACGCCTGCGATACAGAAGTTTGTGGAGTACCTGCCGTATCGCGAGCAGGCGCAGACTGCAACAAAAACGGACAAATAATCGTCACCGTACCCTCCGAAACATAGAAATCGCCCCCCGCTTCCGATGGAAGCGGGGGTGATTTTTACTTGCCTGCTACAAAAGATCATAGCCGCTGGCGTCCATAAGCCCGCGCAGATAGCCGATGGCGTAGAGCCTGCCGACGGTCTCATAGCCGGGGCGATTGTTCGCCTCGCCCGCCATGGTAGGCACGTGGTCGACGCGAATCGGCGCGGTGCAGTGCACATCCCGATAGCAGCGGATGGCGCGCGCCATGTCGGTCTGCCCGTTGTCGTGGAAGGTCTCGTGGAAGCACGCCTTCGTGCCGGCAATGTCGCGGAAGTGGACGAAGAAAATTTTCCCCTGCCTGCCAAAATGCTCGATGCATTCGTAGACGTCTTCTCCCATCGCGGCGAAATTTGCCTGACACATGGTGATGCCGAGGCAATCGCTCTTGTGAAGGTCGATTGTCTTCTGCATTGCATCGCGCGAAATCAGAATCCGGCTGAGTCCGCCGAGCTTTTGCAGGGGCGGGTCGTCCAGGTGCAGCGCAATGCGGATGCCGCAGCGCTCCGCCTGCGGAACCACGGCGTCCAGAAAATACGAAAGCCTGTCCCAGAGCGCCTGCTCCGAAACCGTCAGAGACGGATCGATTTTCGCGTCTTCCAGACAAAATGCCGTTGCCAGCGCGCCGCCGCGTTCGGGGTAGCCGGACGTGGTCCGCAGCCAGCCAATTTCCGCCATGAAGTTCATGCAGATGGTCGTAAAGCCGTTTTCCGCCAGCAGCGGAATCATTTTAAAACCTTTTCAATCGGAGCGTCGCGCAGAGCATCTGCGCGCTTGATGTGATCGTGGACGCTGTCGGGCATCGGCTCGACGACAAGCGGGCGAAGCCCTTCTGCCTTAAATCGCTCGGCAACCGCGCGGATGTGCGCCGGGTCCGTCATATCAAAAGCCTCGTCCTCCGGCAGCGGCCATTGCAGACCGCAGTTTGCTGCGTGCTGCGGCGTTGCCGCCACAGTGTTCCGAGCGCACCGGCAGCTTGATGCGATCTCGGTCTTGTTGAGTCCAAGACTGTGGAGTCTGAGAATCTCACGGTAATTGGTCATACAGGTGACCTCCTTGCAGATATTTACACCGCAAAATACGGTGTGTATCTACATTTTACCGTAGTGCTCAACGACGGCGGCAAGGGTGCTCAATTCCGCCGGAACGGATGCTCAATTTGTGCGGTCGAGGTGCGCAATCTCGCGCGGAATACTCAATTTTTTTATTGTATCAAAATCAGCAGGAACATTGACTCTCCCTGTGGGAGCGGAAATGCGTAGCAAATAAATGTCAAGAAACAACAATTTGATTTTTCTCTGCAACCTTTTGATAAATCTATCTACTTTTTGATTTTCCCATAAGGGGGTGCAAAGCAAAAATCAGCAGCTCACCTTCGGTAAAATAGAAAAATCCGAGCATTGAGGACTTTTGCACCCCCATACTCGGAAAGCTGCTTGCTACAAGGACTTTTTCGTCAGAAAAATAAAAAAGTACGGTAGCCCATTGTATCATGGACTACCGCACTTCGTGGTGGACCTGAAGAGACTCGAACTCTCGACCTCTCGGATGCGAACCGAACGCTCTCCCAGCTGAGCTACAGGCCCATTTTTATGAACTTTTTGAGGGTGAACCGCGTGGCTCCCGCATGAGATACAACACGATAGCTAAAACCGTACCGCTTACGCTCCCAGCTGAGCTACAGGCCCATTTCTGTGTTTGCGGATGTCTCCCGCTCAAAAGCATATTTATTATAACGACAAGCGTCTCATTTGTCAAGCGCGAAGTGCAAAAGCTTTCCGCTTCTTGCATTTTTTCTGTCCGGCTGGTATGATAACAAAAACGAACGAAAGGAAGCGGCTGGCATGGAGGAGCTTTTACAGGCGCAGCTGAACGCGCAGCGCGCGGGCGTGTCTTACGCCGTTGTGACCATCGCGGAAGCATCCGGCAGCGTCCCGCGCACCAGCGGCAAAATGCTGGTCTACGCGGACGGGCATTCGCTCGGAACCATTGGCGGCGGACCTGCCGAACGGCGTGCAAAGGCGGATGCGCTGGCGCAGTTGGACGCAGGACAAAACGCATTCTTGCATTACGACTTCCCTACCCCGGGCGGAGCATCGTGCGCGGGAAGGCTCAGCATTCTCATTGAGGTCTTCCAACCGAAGCCGCTGCTCGTCGTTTTTGGCGGCGGGCATGTGGGGACGAGTCTTCTGCGCCTCGCCGCGCCGACGGGTTTTCGCACGCTGCTGCTCGACGACCGCGCCGGGGACCAGATTCCGGACGCCGTTTCGCTTGCAAGCCGCTTTGTCCGCATACAAAACGTGGAGCGCGATATCTTGAACACGCCAATTCCGGCGAACGCCTTTTTCGTTCTGTGCGGGCACGACCACGCGGTCGACGGTGAGGCGCTTGCCGCAGCGCTGCAAAAATCACCGAAATATATCGGCATGCTCGCCAGCCGCCAGAAAATTCAGTCCCTTTTTTCGCAGCTCCGGCAGCGCGGGTTTACGGACGAGCAGCTCTCGTTTGTCCACACACCGATTGGGCTGGACCTGGGCGGCGAGACACCGCAGGAGCTTGCCGTCGGCATTCTGGCGCAGCTGCTGCTCGTCAAAAACGGAAAAGAATCGCGCGGATAGAACGAATCATCCCACCGAAGGACACGCTTCGGTGGGATGTTTTTACAGCTCTTTGAGAATCTCCGCGATTTCCTCGGGCGTGTAGCGATAAATCTGATCGCAGAACTGGCAGTCAATGTCGATGGGCTTTCCCTCGTCGACAATGTCCTGCAGCTCTTTTCTGCCGAGGCTGATCAGGGTCCTGGTCACGCGCTCGCGGCTGCAGTAACAGCGGTACTCCACCGGCGTCTGCTCGAGAATCTCCAGCTCGAACGCGCCGAGCACCGTCTCCAGAAGCCCCTTGCCGTCCATGCCGGAGTCGAGCAGCTTCGTGACTGCACCGGCTTTTTCGATGCCGGCTTCGATTTTGTCAATCATGTCGTCCGTCGCGCCGGGCATGAGCTGGATGAGATAGCCGCCGGCAGTGCGCACGCTCTGGTCCGTGTCAATCAGGACCCCCAGCGCGCAGGCGGTCGGAATCTGCTCGCTCTGGACAAAATACTGCGTGATATCCTCGGCAATTTCGCCCGAGACCAGCGCCACACTTCCCACATACGGCTCTTTCATGCGAAGATCGCGAATCACGGTCAGCATGCCGTCTGCGCCGACTGCCGCGCCCACATCGAGCTTGCCGCGGTATTTTTCCAATAAGCTGATCTGTGGATGATCGACATAGCCTCGCACGTTTCCTTCCGCATCGGACACGGCAAGCAGCGTTCCAAGCGGTCCGCCGCCCTTGATCTGCAGGGTGATCGAGCCGTCCTCCGTTTTCTGCATGTTGCCCATCATGGACGCCGCGCTCAAAAGTCTTCCGAGCGCTGCCGTCGCCGTGGGAAGCATCTTGTGCATCTGCCGCGCGCGCTCGACGATGCCGGTCGAGGAAATTGCGACCGCATTGACAAGACCGTCTTTGGTCATCGCGCGGGTAATGAGATCTTTCATATCAGGTTCCTTTCTTTGCCGCAAAGAAAATGCGCATCTCGTCCGGCTGCGGCGGCACCAGGCGGAGATTTCCGAATTGCCCGACCTGCGCAAAGCCCGCGTCCATCAGCCACCCGGACAGCTCCTGCGGTGTGTAGGCGCGCTCCACATGCTCTTCGAACGAGCGCTCCCAGGTATCGTCTTCCAGCCGCTGAAACAGGTCCATACCGTAGCGGCAGAGGCTATGGCGCCGGTCATAAACCGCCCGCCAGACGCAGTAGCTGTCTTCCGTCTCGTCGAGAAACACCTGCCCGTCGAGGCTTTCGAGCTTATAGGGCGTATTGATATCGAACACAAAAAGCCCGCCCGGACGAAGGCTTTCATAAATGCGGCAGAATGTTTTCTGCACATCCTGCGGCTTTGTAACATAGTTGATGCTGTCGAGCGCGCACACACAGGCATCGACCGGCTGCGGCAGGCGAAGCCGCTGCATCGGCTGCGCAACAAAAAAGGGCTGGTTTTCCTCCAGCTCCATCGCCTTTTCCGCTGCCACGGTCAGCATGTCCTCCGACCGGTCGACCCCGAGCACCGCATAGCCGCTCTTCGCCAGCAGCACAGACAAAGATCCTGTGCCGCAGGCGAGATCCAGCACGGTTTTCGGCTTTACACCGTACTGCTTCAGAAGGCTTTTGAAAAAGCGCAGATATTTTTCATACGGAATGTCGCGCGTCAATCCGTCGTAGGACGCTGCAAGCGCCTCATAGCAGCTCACGGCGTCTGCTCCTGTTCATCTTCGTCCCTCATGCGGGCAAAGATCATGCGGTAGGCATCGGTGCCGTAGTTGAGGCTGCGGTTGACACGCGAGATGGTCGCGCTCGACGCGCCGGTCTTTTCCAGAATATCGTTGTAAATCAAACCCTCGTTTAACAGCTTTGCCACCTCAAAGCGCTGCTCCATCGCCTTGAGCTCCGAGACCGTACACAGGTCCAGAAAGAAGTCATAGCATTCGTCGATCGATTTCAGCTGCAGAATGGCGCGGTAAAGCTCGCTCTCGGGGTCGGAGCGTTTGTTTCGGTTGTTCAAGTCGCAGGACTCCTTTTTTCTCTAGTCCAATTATTTTAGCATACTAAACCATAAAAGTAAAGATACTTTTATGCTTCAAAGCTAAAAAGTGTCCTGTACCGGCGTACACATCCGGACGGAAAAAGCGCCCGGAGAAGCTCTCCGGGCGCTCGTATCAACCATGGTTCAGTCCTTGTTGAAAATCTTGAAGATCTCGTCGATGTCGTCGATGTCCTCAACGGCAGCGCTCTTCGCTTTTTCGCTTGCCGCGGAGTAGGCGCCGATCTTGGTGGCAGGCTGCTGCGGCTGCTGGTTCTTCTTATCGTCAAAGCCGGTAGCGATGACGGTCACGCGCATTTCGTCTTCGAGCTGATCGTCGAACGCGGCGCCGAAGATGATGTTGGCGTCGGGGTTCGCCGCTTCCATGACGATATTCGCCGCCGTCTCCACGTCGTCCAGACCCAGTTCCGAAGAGCCGGTGATGTTGATCAGCACGCCCGTCGCGCCGTTGATGGAGGTTTCAAGCAGCGGGCTGGAAACAGCCGCCATTGCCGCTTGCTCCGCCTTGTCGCGTCCGGAGGCAGTGCCGACGCCCATGTGCGCGTGTCCTGCGTCCTTCATGATGGCGGAAACGTCCGCGAAGTCGAGGTTGATGATGACATGCTCGGAGTATGCAACCAGCTCGGAGATGGAGCTGACCGCCTGCTTGAGAACGTCGTCTGCAATGCCGAAGGCATTGGCAAAGGTGATCTTCTGGTCGGTGACAAATTTCAGGCGGTCGTTCGGGATGATGATCAAAGAATCGACCTTGTCGGAGAGATTGGCAATGCCGCCCTCTGCCTGACGCATCCGGTTCGCGCCCTCAAATTTGAAGGGCTTGGTCACGACGCCGACGGTCAAAATGCCCTTGTCATGCGCCAGCTGGGCAATGATGGGGGCTGCGCCCGTGCCGGTGCCGCCGCCCATACCGGCGGTGATGAAGACCATGTCGGTGTCTTCCAGAACCTGCGCAATGGCGTTTTTGGATTCCTCCGCGGATTTCTGACCGATCTCCGGCTTGGAGCCAGCGCCCATGCCGCCGGTCAGCTTTTCGCCGATCTGAATCTTGTTTTTGCAGGTGGACTTGTTGAGGTCCTGCTTATCGGTATTGATTGCGACAAACTCAACGCCCGAAACGCCGGACGCAATCATTCTGTTGATAACGTTATTGCCGGCGCCGCCGACGCCGATCACTTTAATCTTAACAACCTTTTCTGTTAAATCTGCCATTTGTCTTCCTCCTATGTAGAAACCGCTGTATTGTCCGGCTCGTTGCATCTGCAAAGGATACTCTGAAGCATTCAGAGGCTCCCTCTATTTTATCCAGTCTATTCTATATCGAAAACCGCCTGTGGTCAATAGAAATCACGCAAAAAAGATGGATTTTCTGTCGAAAAAGCCCTTTGCTGCGCGCCGCTACGCCTTCGGATGGAATTTTGCCCGGTTTGCCTCGCTCAGCGTCAGGTCAATCGTGCCCGCCTGGAAGTCGCTCAGCTCCTTGAGAATCGCCTGCAGATACTGCACCTTGTAGTCCAGGCGGTCGGTACTGCCGAGGTCTATTTCATACCGGTCGTCGTACTGCAGGACCATATCGTATTCCTTTTCCACGTTCACGCTCGCCGTATGCTCCAGGATTCCCGTGCCGTCCAGTTCGGAAAACAGCGACAGCACCGCGTCGAGCGCCGACTGGTTGACAGCTGTGACGGTCTGCCCCGCGGTGGGGTTATTGAGCGTCACGCCGATGATCTGCGGGTACTGCTCCTGCAGGGAAGCGTCGATGCGCTCAAGCGCCTTGCCGGACGGGCTGATCAGCCAGACGGTATTGGTGTCCGTCGCAGCGGCAAAGGCAAGCTGGCTTTCCTTGACGGAAATGACGACCGTGTCCGGAAGCACCCGCCCTACGCTCACCTGGTCGACATACGGCAGCGCCGCTTTCACATTGCCGCCGACGGTCGCCCGGCTCACAGTAAGCAGATTGTCTCCGAGCTCCAGCCCGGAGGCTTCGATAATTTTATCGCTTGCGTAGATGGTATTGCCCTGTACCTCGATGCGCCCGACCTTGAAAAAGATTGCCACACCGAAGACCACAGCCGCTACCAGCGCCGCCATAATCAGAAGCTTTCCGCCCATGCCGCTTCCGGCAGACGGACGCCGCGCTGCTGCTGATCTTTGGGCGCCCGCGCGAGTTCTGGTGGTTCGTTTCATAGTATGTTCTCCTCTGCAAAGAGGCAGATTGCCTGTCAGTTCTCCGCCGCGCCAGTTTGCCGCCCGGCGGTTTTATATGTTACGTATTATACACGAAAGGCGCTGGAATATCTACACTTTTTATGGAAGCGCCGAGATTTTTCAGATTCTGTTCCGGCTTTTCATAGCCGCGCAGCAGATGACACAGCCCTGTCAGCTCGCTCTCGCCCTCTGCCATCATGGATGCCGTCAGCAATGCCGCTGCCCCGCGCAGATCCTCCGCCCGGAGCTTTGCCCCGTGCAGCTGCGAAACACCGCGCACGCGGGCTGTGCTGCCTGCGACCTGAATGTCCGCGCCGAGCTTCCGAAGCTCCGGCACGTGCAGAAAGCGCCGCTCAAAAATGGTCTCCCGAAACTCGCTGCCGCCTGCCGCCTTCAAAACCGCTGCCATCAAAAGCGCCTGTGCGTCGGTCGGAAAGCCGGGATACGGCGCGGTGGAAACCGGAAGCAGCGGCAAAAGCCGTCCACTGCTTCGAAGCACGATACGGTCCGCGTCTGCGGAAATTTCGCAGCCCGCCTCGCGAAGACGCTCAATCACCGGCAGCAGCAGCCTTGCGTCGCAGTGCAGAAGCTCTGTCTCGCCGCCGCAGCCTGCTGCCATGCAGAGATACGTCGCCGTCTCAATCCGGTCGGGAAGAATCGTATACGTCGCGCCGTGCAGACGGCTTACGCCGCAAATCTGAAGGCTTGATGTTCCCGCGCCGGAGATGTCAGCGCCAGCCGCGCGCAGAAAGCCGATGAGGTCGGCAATCTCCGGCTCGCGCGCCGCGCCGGTAATGTTCACGGTCCGCTTTCCCAGCGCGCAGGCAAGCAGAAGATTTTCCGTTGCGCCCACGCTCGGAAGCGGAAGACGGATATCGCCGTCCAAGCGCTTATGCCACACAGCGCACATGCGTCCTTCCTCGAAGCAAAAGCGCACGCCGAGTTGGGATAACGCTTTGACATGCAGATCAATCGGGCGGTCTCCCAGCGGGCAGCCGCCCGGGAGCGCCAGCTCCGCCTGCGAAAAGCGCGCCAGCAAAGCCCCCAGGAATAGAACTGACGAGCGCATTTTGCCAGCCAGCCGCGGCTCGACGCAATGCCGGTCCAGCCCCGTAGGGTCGATGCACAGCGTGCTCCCCTCCCGGCGCGCTTTGCAGCCGAGGCTTTCCAGAATCGCAAGCGCCGTCCGGACGTCTGCAATATCCGGGCAGTTATGTAATACACACGGTGAACAGCACAAACAGCACGCCGCCAGAATCGGCAGCACGCTGTTTTTCGCACCGTGAATCCGGACCGTGCCCGAAAGGCGGGTCGGTCCTGCAACAAGGAGCTTTTTCATCTTCATTCCTCCGCATTCCGGGTAATTTCTCCCCATCCTATGCGGAGGATGCGTTTATCGTGATTGGATGAGTTCGAGCGCCGTCTCGTAAATCCGCTGCGCCGAATCGACCACGGCAAGGCTCGACGCCGCCTGGCGCATGGACTTCGTGCGCGCCGGGTCTGTCAGAATTTCCTTTGCCGTATCGAACAGCAGCTTTCCGCTGCAGCCCGCCTCCGGCACGACAACCGCTGCGCCGCGTCCCTGCAGCACCATTGCGTTCTTTTCCTGATGGTTGTTTGTTACATTGGGGCTCGGCACCATGATGCACGGCAGCGCACTCGCGCAGACCTCGCTGATGGTTGCCGCGCCCGCGCGGCAGATGATCAGATCTGCCGCTGCCATGCAGGTTGGCATGTTGAATATGTACTCGCGCATGTCGATCGACGGGTGCTTTTCCAGATCGACACCGAGGTCTTTGACATACTCCGGCATCCAGCGCCAGCCGAACGAGCCCGTCGCATGCAGATGCTGAAACGGTTCGCCTGCCTCCTGCTCGCATCGCATAAATTCTGCGATCATTTTGTTCATTTCCCGCGCACCGAGGCTTCCCCAGCACGAGACGACGAACGGACGCTCGTCAAGCCCCAGCTTCTCGCGCGCCGCCTGCCGGCGGGTGTATAGAAATTCCTCGCGCACGGGCGTTCCCGTGACGACAACCTTTTCGGGGTCGTGATACGAGGCCCGGCTGTCTTCAAACGAGACCATAATCCGGTCCATGTATTTTTCCACCATCCGGGTCGTCAGCCCCGGCACGGCGTTTGATTCGTGGACCATGGTCGGAATCGAAAGTCTCGCACCCTCGCGCAGCGCCGGAAAGCTCGCGTAACCACCGGTGCCGATGACAATATCGGGGCGAAAGCTCGTCAGAATCCGGTGGACCTTGCGGCGGGATTCGGATAGGTGCGCCGCCGTCTGCAGATTGTGCGCGATTGCCGCCGGGGTAAGCTTGCGCTGGAAGTTGGAAATTTTCAGCGTTTCGAGCCGGAAGCCCTCGCGCGGCACAATCTTGTTTTCCATGCCGTCTTCCGCGCCGATAAACAGAATGCTGCAGCCGGGCTGGCGCTGCTGAAACAGCCGCGCCACCGCAATGGCGGGATAGATATGCCCGCCCGTGCCGCCGCAGGTAAAGACGATGTTCATCAATGACACGCCTCCGTCATAGCAGTTTGTTATCGTTCTGCCGCGAGATGCTCAGAATCAAACCCACCTCAAAGAGCTGAATCAGAAGCGCTGTGCCGCCGTAGGAGAAAAACGGCAGCGAGATACCGGTCGCGGGCAGGAAATTCGTCACAACACCGATGTTCAAAAACACCTGTAAAGCAAGATGCGTGGTCAGCCCGGCCGCCATCAGAGCGCCGAATCGGTCGCGCGCATGCATGGCAATCCAATAGCCGCGGATGATCAGCAGCATGAACAGCACCAGCACCACCAACGCGCCCACAAACCCCAGCTCCTCGCAGAGAATGGGGAAAATATAGTCGTTGTGTTCCTCGGGAAGATACAGATATTTCTGCCGACTTCTGCCGAGCCCGAGCCCCATGAGTCCGCCCGAGCCGATGGCATACAGCGACTGCAGAATCTGATAGCCGTCTCCCGCCGGGTCAGAGGCAGGGTCGCGCCACGCCGTCACACGCGCGCTGGCGTAGCCCATGAAGTTGAGGTACAGCACCGCAAACACTGCGACGACTGCCGCGCCGATGCCGAACCATTTGAGCTCCGTTCCGCCGAGGAACATCATGGACGCCCCGATGGTCAGCAGAATCAGGATGCACGAAAAGTGCTTTTCCAACGCAACCAGACCGCAGATCACAAGCAGAATCACCGCGAACGGCAGAACGCCGTAGCGGAAGGTCTGCATCTTCTCGCGGTAGGTCGACATGAGCGTTGCAAAGGTCATGACGATTGCGACCTTTGCCAGCTCCGATGGCTGGAAGGAGGTAAAGCCAATCCAGATCCAGCGCTTCGCGCCGCCCTCCTCCGTACCGAAAATCGGAACGAGCAGCAGAAAGAATATCGTGCCTGCCAGCACGAGAAACGAGACGCTTCGCCAGAGCTGATAGTTGATGCGCGAGATGAACAGCATCACGCCGATGCCCAGCACCGCGAAAATCGCCTGCCGCGCAAAATAATAGGTGGAGTTTCCCTCTTTATAATATGCTCTTGCATAGCTCGATGAAAAGACCATAATGACGCCGATGGTGACAAGCAGCACCACCAGCACCAGAAACGGCAGATCGAGCAGTCCCCGCTCGTCCATCATGACGCTGCCGTCCTTATTCCTGCGGACCGGCAGGCGTTCTCCCTGTGTGCTGACAAAAGCCGGATTTGAGCCGTTTGGCATGGAAAGCTCCTTTCTATGCAAGCCTCGTAGAGTTTCGCCCCGCAGGGCGAAATAAAGTGGAAATCCATTGTATCCGGCGGCTTTGCCGACCGGAACAATCCTTCTCGCCTCGCAAGTGTGGAATTTTGTGCCTTCGGCGCAAAATTATGCGCGCAGTCGAGGTGCATTTTCTTTGTCAAAAAGCCCCTGCTTTTTGACAGCTCTTACCGCGCGCGCACGCCGAGGAAGGCAAGGATGCACATGACAACCGTGATGCCGGTAAAGACCGTGAAAATTTTGACCTCGCTCCAGCCGCCCATTTCAAAGTGATGGTGGATCGGCGTCATGCGGAAAATCCGCTTGCCGTGGGTCAGCTTGAAATATGTCACCTGCATGATAACGGAAACCGTTTCGATGATGTAGATGATGCCGACCAGAAGCAGCACCAGCGGCATATCGAGCGCAAAGGCAAGCCCGCAGACCATGCCGCCGAGAAACAGCGAGCCCGTGTCTCCCATGAAGACCTTCGCCGGATGGAAGTTGTAGACCAGGAAGCCCGCAAGAGCGCCCGCCAGCGCGGCAGGCAGCAGCGCCAGCGTCGTTTTGCCCCACATACAGGCTGTCACCGCGAAGAAAACCATCACCGGAAGCGTCACGCCGGACGCCAGGCCGTCGATGCCATCGGTGAGATTGACCGCGTTCACGCAGCCGACGATGACGAACATCGCAAAAATCAGATAGACAATCCAGTTGATCTCGAAGCTGACGTTCCAGAATGGAATGTAAAGATCGCAGGTCAGATCTCCGTTCCAGCGCAGCAGCGCCAGATACGCGCCCGCAGCCGCCAGCTGCAAAGCAAGCTTCTGGATGGCAGTCAGACCGAGGTTTCGCTTATATTTGACCTTCATGAAATCATCGAGAAAGCCGATGACGCCGAAGACCAGCGCGAACGCCAGCACATAAAGGTGCGTGAGATTTCCCGCCAGCATGCTCCGCCAGCCGCCAGCAATCGTGCACAGCGCCGCTGCGGCGATGAAGACGAGTCCTCCCATTGTCGGCGTTCCCGCCTTCGAGTTGTGCCAGCTGGGACCGATTTCGCGGATCGACTGCCCGGCTTTGAGCGCGCGCAGCACGGGGATGAGTAGTTTTCCGAAAACAACGGCAAGTACGAACGAGCATACTGCCACAATGATTGCCTGCATGAGGTTCTTCCTCCGGTTTCTTCTCTTACTGTATTACGCTTCGTGATCGTCCAGGAACATCTGCAAAACCCGCTCCATTTTCATGCCGCGGCTGCCCTTGAACAAAATAACGTCCGCCTCGCCGGCGCGCATTTTGAGCATGCGCACGAGGTCTTCATGCGTATCAAAATGCTCGGCATTCTTGGGAGACATCCCGCCCGTAATCGCGCCCGTGACCGTGCGCACCGAGTGTGCACCGTAGGTCAGAAGCAGGTCTGCCTTCTGCGCGGCAATGCGTCCGATGCGGTAATGCTCTGCGCTCGAGCGGTTGCCCAGCTCCAGCATGTCGCCAAGGACCGCAATGCGCTTGCCGCTTGTTTTAACGCTTGCCAGCACGCCGAGCGCCGCCTCGGTCGACTCGGGACCTGCATTGTAGCAGTCTTCAATGATCGTCATGCCGTTTTTCTCATAGATCTTCTGGCGCATGCCGGTATTGCGGAAGATGGAAAGCTCGTTCTGGATGGTCTCGGGCTTCACGCCCATGGCAAGACCGACCGTCGCCGCCGCCAGCGCGTTATAGACCATATGCCGCCCCAGCGCCGGGACAAACAGCTCAAACTCATGATGAAAGCCGCTCACATGAAAGCGCATGCCGTCGTCCAGCTCCTGAATTCCGCTGGCGACCACGTCGCAGGACGGATTGTCGATGCCGAAATAGTATTTTTTGTGCGTGCCCTTGTCGCGCACGTTCCACAGAAGCGGCTCGTCGCCGTTGAAAATGCCGACGGTGTTTTTGAGGCTGCTGCGCAGAATGTCAAGCTTCTCGCGCAGAATGCCCTCGCGGCTTCCCAGATACTCGATGTGCGCGATGCCGATGTTCGTGATGACCGCATAGTCCGGCTGCGCAATCGCACTTAAGTAAGCAATCTCGCCCGGATGGTTCGTGCCCATCTCGGCAACCAGAAGCTCCGTGTCCTCCGGCATGTTCATCACGGTCATGGGAAGACCGATTTCGTTGTTGTGGTTCCCCTCGCTCTTGTAGAGCTTGAAATCGCGCGACAGAACGCTTGCGATCATTTCCTTGGTCGTCGTCTTGCCGACGCTTCCGGTGATGCCGACCACCTTCACGCCCGTCATTTCACGATAGTGCTTTGCAATTTCTCCGTAGGCGCGCAGTGGGCTTTCGACCACCACGCACGGAAGCTCCTCGCTCGGACGGCTGACCAGCGCGGCTGATGCGCCGAGGGTCTTGGCAGACGGGATAAAATCATGTCCGTCGACCCGCTCGCCGCGCAGGGCGACAAACAGGTCTCCGACCTCTGCCTTGCGGGAGTCCGATTCCACGCCCGTGACGGGAACCGTTTCATATTCCGGCGCAACTGTTCCGCCGCACCAGTCGGCAATTTGCTTTAACGTCAGTTCTTTCATACTTCTCTCCCCAAAAAATCCGCAACGACTTCCCGTTCATCCAGGTGCCGTTTTTCGTGTCCGATTTCCTGATAGGTTTCGTGTCCCTTGCCGCACAGGACAATCACATCGTCCTTCTGCGCGTGCGCCATTGCCCAGCCGATTGCCTCGACGCGGTTTTCGATCACCACATAGGGGTGCTTACTTTCCTGCATCCCTGAGACAATCGCGTCGATGATCGCCATCGGGTCCTCCGTTCTCGGATTGTCCGAGGTCACGACGCACAGGTCCGCAAGCTCGGCGCCGATTCGTCCCATAATAGGACGCTTGAATGGGTCGCGGTCTCCGCCGCAGCCAAAGACGGCAATTACCCGTCCCTTGCAGAAGCCGCGCACGGTTTTGAGCACGTTTTCCAGACTGTCTGGCGTGTGGGAGTAGTCAATCAGCACCGTATAGGGCTTTCCGGGCGTCGGGACAACCTCGACCCTTCCCTTGACGCCCGACGCGGTTTTCAGCGCGTCCGCAATTTTGGAGAGCGGAATACCGAGCGTCAGCCCTGCGCCGATGACTGCCAGCGCGTTATAGACCGTAAAGCCGCCGGGAATCGCCAGCCGCACCTGCGCCTGCTCATGCGCCGTTTTCGCAGTGAACGCCACATGGTCTGCGGCAAGCTCGATGTCCTCCGCCCGAAGCTCCGCCTCCGGGTCCTTTTCCGCATAGCGCAGCAGACTACATGTCGCGTGCGCCATGATTTTCTGCGCGTAGGCGTCGTCCGTGTTCACCACGCCGTGCCTGCATCTGGTAAAGAGCATTGCTTTTGCCTCGCAGTAGGCGTCCATCGTCTTGTGGAAATCGAGGTGGTCCTCGGTGAGGTTGGTGAAGATGCCGGTCTCGAAGGAAATTTCGTCTGCCCGGTGCAGCACCAGCGCATGGCTCGATACCTCCATCACGCAGTGCGTGCAGCCGGCGTCTGCCATCTGCGCAAAGAGCTTCTGCAGCTCAAAGGACTCCGGCGTCGTGCGCTCGGTGTGGATTACCTCGGTTCCGATCATGTTCTGAATCGTGCCGATTAACCCCACCTTCGCACCCAGCGTCTGCTCCAGAACGGTTTTGAGAAGATACGTGATGCTCGTTTTGCCGTTCGTTCCGGTCACACCGATCATGGTCATTTTGTCCGCCGGATGCGAGAACCAGTTTGCGCCCAGCCGCGCCAGCGCCCTGCGGCAGGACACAACCTGCACATACTGCGTCTTCTGCTCGGGCTCGCGCTCGCAGATGACAACGGCCGCGCCGCGCTCGAGTGCCTTGGGGATAAACCGGTAGCCGTCTGAGGCAAAGCCGGGGATTGCGACAAACGCCTCGCCGGGCTTTGTCTGCCGCGAGTCATAGCTGACGCCCGTGATTTCCAGCTCCGGGTCGTAGCAGCCCTCTTTGATTTCAATTCCGCTCAGAAGTTCCGCCAGCTTCATGCGCTGTGCTCCTTTCGTTGTCCTGTTTTTCCGGCGCGTCAGTCCGATGCTCCGCCGGTTGTAAATTCTACTGTAATTGTAGTCCCTCTGTCAACCATTGTTCCGGGCTCGATGTCCTGATAGGCAACCGTGACATATTCGTCGCGGTGGTCGGTGCCCTTCGCCTGGATATAAAGCCCCGCGTTGGTTGCCAGATAATCCACATCCGCAATGCCGTAGCCCACAAAGTCCGGAACCTCGACCTGTTCGGTCGTCTTGACGGCGTTTCCGAAATAGAGAATGATCTCGGAATTGCCGGGAACCTCCGCGCCCGGGCTCGGGAGCTGGTCGGAGACGGTACTGCCCTGACCGACCGTGCGGTAGGTGATGGATTTTCCGGAAAGAAGCGCCGCCGCCTCGTCTTCCGTCATACCGATCACATCGGGAAGCGTAATATTGACGCCGCGGATATCGTCGGACGAGTAGTCCGGCTCCACGCCGAGATACGGCAGGATGTCCAGGAAGACGTCGCGGACCGTCGGCGCCGCCATGAGGCCGCCCGAAATATACTGGTTGTGCGGTGTGTAGCTGGTGCCGGCGACGTAGTTCGGCGTATCGAGCGCGACCAGCACGACGTATTTGGGGTCGTCAATCGGCGCAACGCCGATGAACGAAACAATTTTGTCTTCAACCGGCTTGCCGTTTTCATCGTAGGTATCGATTTTTTCCGAGGTGCCGGTCTTGCCGCCCACACGGTAGCCGGGGGTCTTTGCAGAGCCCGCCGTGCCGTCGGTGACGACGTACTCCATCATTTTGCACATTGTCGCAGACGTTTCCTCGCTGATGACCTGGCGCAGAACGGTCCGCTCGTTGGATTTGACGATGTTGCCGTCGCTGTCGAGCACCTGGCTGACAACGTAAGGCTTTAAAAGATATCCGCCGTTGACGATCGCCGCAACCGCACGCACCTGCTCCATGGGCGTCACACGGAAGGTCTGACCGAAGGAGGCAGAGATGAGGTTTGCAACGGAGAATTTATCCTCTGCCCAGAAAAGCCCCGACGCCTCGCCCGGCAGGTCCACGCCGGTCTTTTCCAGAAAACCAAACGCCTTGAAGTATTCGACAAACGTCTTTCTTGTCATGTTGACGCCGATGTGACCGAAGGCAATGTTGCACGAGTGCCCCAGCGCCTCCATGGTCGTCTGCATGCCGTGACCTGCCGCCTTCCAGCAGGAGACCTCCTGCTCGCGGTCGTTGAAGGTCTCATGACCGCCGCAGTAGAACGTACTGTTTTCCGTGACCGCGCCGCAGTCCAGCGCCGCCGCCAGCGTCACGAGTTTGAACGTCGAGCCCGGCTCATAGCCGTCGGAGACGCAGCGGTTTCTCCACTGACGCAGGCGCTCCGCCGCCACCGCCTGATTGTACGCGCTCATCGCTTCCTGATAAGCGTCGGAGTCTTTGTCCAGCAGCAGCGCGTCCTGATACTGCGCCTCCAGCTGCCCGGCAAGCGCCTGATCGTAGATTTCCTGATAGTTGTTGGGATCGTAGCTGCCGAGGTTTGCCATCGCCAGAATCTGCCCGGAGTTGACGTCCATGACGATGCCGAACGCTCCGTTTATAATATCATATTTTTCGATTGCTGTCTCGAGATTTTTTTCCAGATAATGCTGCACCGTCTGGTCAATCGTCGTGACAAGGCTGTCTCCGTCGGAGGCATCGTAATACTTTTCATATGTATAGAGCATCTCCGAGCCGTAGTTGCCCTTGGTCGTGACGACCTTGCCGGCGGTTCCCTGCAGGTACGAGTCATAATATGCCTCGAGTCCCTCCGAACCGACGTTGTCGGTCGACACAAAGCCCATCACCTGCGCGGCAAGAGACGAATAGGGATAGTAGCGCTGCGCGTCGGTTTCCAGATACACGCCCTTGATCTCGTTTTCAGAGACGAAGCTTCTGACCTCGTCGGCAAGCTCCTCCGGAATCTTCCGGCGGATAACCTTATAGCGGAACGCCTTGTCCTCTGCCTGCTTGTAGACAAAATCGGTGCTGACGTCCAGAATCTCTGATAGCCCGCGCGCGATGTGATCCAGCAGATTGCTGTTTTCCGGCTTTGTCATCTCCTGCGCAATCTCGTTGGGGTCGATGAAGACCGTCTCCACCGTCTTCGACGAGGCAAGCACGTTCATATTCCGGTCGAAAATCTGCCCGCGCGAGGCAGACAGACTTGTATAGCGCGTCTGGTTGTCAATCGCCTGCGCCTCATAGTAATCGTGGTCGCGGATCATAAGGTTGTAAAGCGTCACGATCAGCGGAATGAAGACCACCACGCCGAACAGCACCATCAGAACCAGCGTCCTGCGGAGAATGGTCCGGTTGGCACGCTGCGACTGCTCCGCGCGCGAAAGCTTCGGTTCGTGTTTTTCCCGTTTCAGGGGGATGATTTTGCGTGCCATGTTCCTGCCTTTCTGCCCGATTGTGAAAACAAGGGCGGTTTACAACTCTCTGGAAACCGCCCCTGTCACGCTCTATTGCTGTGTCCTGCGGCTCTTCTTCCTTACTCTATGCCGCCGCCGGATGCAGATATGCAATCAAGTCGGAAATACTCTGCTCGATTGCACCGATCATTTCGCCGAGGATGCTGCTCTTTTCCGTCGTATAGATCTCCGCCTGATCGGTTCCGGTGAGATTGACGTAGACGATCTGCTCCTGCGAGGGCTTGCGCAGTCCCAGCTCTGACGCCCGCTGCTCAATTGCCGCAAGATCGATCTTTCCTTCGTATTTGCTTTGCAGCAGAAGCTGCTCTTCCTGTAAGCTCTGGAGCCGGCTTTCCAGACGGCTGACCCGGCTGGACGCCTCAAACAGCTGCACGTAGCCGAAAATGACGAGAATCATCATACATACCGTGATTGCCGCGCCCAGAATCGTAAACGGGGCAATGGCAGTTCTGGCGCGGACGCGCTGGCGCTTCTGGGGCGCCTCCTGCGGAAGTTCGCGACGCTCCGGCTCACGAACCGGTTGGCGAACGGTGTTTGCGGAGTAGACGTCATAGGCTGCCGCGCCGTTTGTGCCGTAATATGGATTGCGTTCCGCAGCCATGGTGCTTCTCCTTTCTTAGACTCAGAGCTTCACCGCCACGCGCAGCTTTGCACTTCTGGCGCGGGGGTTTTCCCGCACCTCCTCCATGGTGGCGATGATTGGTTTTTTGGTCAGGACCTGAATTTTCGGCGTTCTGCCGCAGACGCACACGGGAAAGCTCGGCGGGCAGGTACAGCCCTTTGCGGCATCAAGCATCGCGTTTTTCACGATGCGGTCTTCGAGCGAATGGAACGTGATGACGCAGAGCCGCCCGCCGGGGTTCAGGTGGTCGATGGACGCGCGCATCATGCGGCTGACCGCGCCCAGCTCGTCGTTGACGGCGATGCGGATTGCCTGAAAGCTCCGCTTTGCCGGATGCTGCTTTTCGCGCAGTGCCCGCTCGGGCATGGCGGATTTGATGATGTCCACCAGCTCCAGCGTCGTCTCGATCGGACGGTCGGAGCGCACGCGCTCGATTGCCGCCGCGATCTGGGGCGCATAGCGCTCCTCACCGTATTCATACAGAATCCGGCGCAGCTCGTCTTTGGGATAGTTGTTGACAATTTCATAGGCAGTCAGTGAACTGCCCTGGTCCATGCGCATGTCCAGCGGCGCGTCTGCCATATACGAAAAGCCGCGTGAGCCGTCGTCGAGCTGCGGGGAAGAAACGCCCAGATCGAAGAGCATCCCGTCAATCTTGTCCAGATTCAGGGCGTCCAGGATCAGGGCAATGTTTTCAAAGTTATCATGCACCAGCGTAACCTTGCGCGCGTGGCGGCTGAGCCGCTTTTTTGCCGCCTCCAGCGCTACCTCGTCGCGGTCGACGCCGATGAGTCTGCCGTTTGTCAGACGGCGGCAGATCTCCAGCGAGTGCCCGCCGCCGCCGAGCGTTCCGTCCAGATAGATGCCGTTCGGACGGATGTTGAGCGCGTCGATGCACTCCCAAAGCAATACCGATTTATGCGAAAACTCCATCAGAAGCCCAATTCCTCCATCACCTGCGCCAGATTTTCCGGCGTCAGGGTCTCCATCTCCAGCTTGTCATATGCTTCGCTGTCCCAGATCTCCGCATGACCGCCCTGCCCGATGAACGTGACCTCCTGCCGGATACCGGCATACTGGCGAAGCTCCGTCGGAATGAGGAAGCGTCCCTGCTTGTCCGGCTCGCACTTGGCGGCATTGGCAAACAGGAAGCGCATCTTGCGCGCCTGCGAAATGGGAAGCGCGTTATATTTGTCCAGAATCGACTGCCAGCCGGCTTCCGTGTAGACAGACAGGCAGTGGTCCAGACCCAAAGTCACATAAAAAGCCTCGCCGAGCTCGTCGCGCAGCTTCGAGGGAACGAACAGTCTGCCCTTGGGGTCGACCGTGTGTCTGTATTTTCCGTACATTCCCTCTCACCTCGCTCCCATTTCATCTTTTTTGCTCCACTTGGCTCCACTTCATTTATATAATAAAGGTCGTTAACATAAAATGCAACCCCTTTTTTCAAAATCGATTGGAGAAAATATTTACAAAATTTAACCTCTTTTCGGCATTTTCTCAATTTTTGAACACATGTTCTATTTCCCCGTTTCCGTTCTGTCATCTCCCGTTACCGTTACGACAAGTTTCCCCTCGCGCGCCGCAACGACCCGGTTTCCCGTCAGCGTGTCCGATAGCAGCGCGTCGGCAAGCGGCGTCTGCACACAGGTTTGCAGCAGATGGCGGATTTCGCGCGCGCCGCCGGAAGACGAGAGCGCCTGCCGTGCCGCTTCCTCCGCCGCACCGGGCGCGATCGAAAGGCGCAAGCCGTGCACGTTTGCCCGCGCGCAGAGCTTTTCCAGCTGCCGGCGGGCAATCTCCGTCAGCTCCGGCAGACCCAGCCGCGTAAAGCAGGCGACACAGTCGATTCTTCCGAGAAACTCGGGGCTGAACAGCTGCCGCAGCGCAAGAGCAAACCGTTCCGATGCCTCCTGCGGCAAAAAGCCGAGTCCGCCCTTGCGGTCCTCGCCGCTTCCGGCGTTCGAGGTCATGACGACAATCGCGTTTTTGAACGAAACAGTCCGCCCCATCGCGTCGGTCAGCATGCCGTCATCCATGACCTGCAGCAGAAGATTCCGCACATCCCGGTGTGCCTTTTCCACCTCGTCAAGCAAAACCACACAGTACGGACGCCGGCGCACCTTTTCTGTCAGTGTGCCCGCCTCCTCGTGCCCGACATAACCCGGCGGCGCGCCGATGAGCCGTGTCACGGAGCCGGGCTCCATATACTCGCTCATGTCGATGCGCACAAGACTGTCCGCGCTTCCGTATACGACGTCTGCCAGCGCCTTGCACAGCTCGGTCTTTCCCACGCCCGTAGGTCCTGCAAAGAGCATGGACGCCGCCGGGCGCTCCTCGTCCGCCATGCCGCTTCTTCCCCGCCGGACCGCGCGGCAGACCGCCTCCACTGCCGCATCCTGCCCTACAACCCGTTCGTGCAGCGCCTGCTCGAGCTGCAAAAGCCGCTCCTTTTCCGTCCGGCTGAGCGTCCCGGCAGGAATGCCCGTGCGCTGTGAAACGATGCCAGCCACATCCTCTCGCGTCACCAGCAGCATCCGCTGTGCGCGGCTGGATTCTGCCTGTCTGCGTACCAGCTCCTGCAGCCGGTCGCGAAGCGCCGCCGCATGCTCATACGCGCCATCGCGCACCGCCTGCTCCAGCTCCTGCGAGAGCCTGCACTTTTTTTCCTCCAGACGTGCATCCACTGTTCCGCCGGACAGCCAGATGGAGGCTGCCGCCTCGTCGAGCAGATCAATCGCCTTGTCCGGCAGAAACCGGTCTGCCAGATACCGGCACGACAGCTCTACCGCCGCCTGCATCGCCTCGTCCGAAATGCGGATGCGGTGGTGCTGCTCAAGCCCCGGACGAAGCCCCTGCAGAATGCGCAGCGTCTGCTCCTTCGTCGGTTCGCGCACCAGCACCTGCCGGAACCGGCGCTCCAGCGCTGCATCCTTTTCAATGTACTTTCGATACTCCTCCAGCGTCGTCGCGCCGATGAGCTGAATCTCGCCCCGCCCGAGCGCCGGTTTGAGAAGATTTGCCGCGTCGATCGCGCCCTCGGCGCTGCCCGCGCCGACAATCGTGTGCATCTCGTCGACAAAGAGAATCATGTTCCCCGCCCGGCGGATCTCCGCGAGAATGTCACGGATGCGCTCTTCAAACTCGCCGCGGTATTTGGTCCCCGCCAGAACACTTGCCAGATCGAGCCGATAGAGCTTCTTTCCCACCAGTCCCTGCGGCGCCTGTCCGCTCGCCAGCCGCTGCGCCAGCGCCTCGACAATCGCAGTCTTCCCCACGCCCGGTTCTCCGATGAGCGCGGGGTTATTCTTGTTCTTGCGGCACAGAATCTGCTCAACCTCGCAGAGCTCACGTTCGCGCCCGACGACAGGCTCCATTCGCGCCGCCTTTTCAATCATATTTTCACAATACTGCTCCAACAGTCTCACGCTTGTCTGCCTCCCCTGCTGCGTCTGCTCCGGCGTGCGGAGCGCTCCAAAGGTTTCGGTAAAAATGCAGTCCGGCTCAATGCCGCTGCCCTTTAAAATCCGGCACGCTGTGCAGCCGTCGTCCCGCGTCAGCGCCAGCAGCAAATGCTCCGGCGTGACGCCGCCCGTCTTGAGCCTTGATGCCTCCACGCCCGCCTGATGGACCGCGCGGCGCGCTCTGGGCGTCAGTCCCTGCGGCAGAAACAGCGTCCGGCTGCCGAGCCCCGCGCCTGCCAGAACCATCGACCGAAGACACGGTTCTTCCAGCCCTGCCGCGCGCAGAACCCGTCCGGCGCTTCCCGCTTCCTGCGACAGCGCCAGCAGCAGATGCTCCGTTCCGACGTAGCTGTGCCCCAGCTCGCGCGCAAAACGCCCCGCCTGCACGATCAGTCCCCGCAGTCTTCCGGATAATTCCTGCTTTTTCAACGCCTCACGTCCTTTCTGCTGGAAGTTTCGCCCTCGCACGGGCGATTTATACGGCAGAAAAATATTTCCCGCTCTTTTTCACAAAGTTTACAGATTTATCATTTGCATTTTCAGAAAAATGTGTTATGATGAAGGCGCAAAAATAAATGGAGGTGCAATACTATGGCTTATGTTATTGGCGACAACTGTGTCAACTGCGGTACCTGCGCAGATGCATGTCCCCTCGGCATCATTTCCGAAGGCGACGGCAAGTACGTCATCGACGCCGATCAGTGCGTAGAGTGCGGAACCTGCGCTGCTGAGTGCCCGAACGACGCAATCACGCAGGAATAAGATCAAAAGACAAAGGACCTGTGCTTTTCTGCACAGGTCCTTCGTTTTGTATTTTGGGGTTGTGATTTTCTGCCGGGCAGTGTATGATAGATACGATCTTTTTGTGGGAGGCGCGCATGGAGGAACAAATCGGCGGCAAATACCGGATGGAACTTTCGCAGACGCAGTTTTCCCTCAGCACCGATTCCATCGCGCTGGCGGATTTTGCCCGTGTGTTTTCGGGCGCGCGCGTGTGCGACCTCGGCTGCGGCTGCGGCGCGCTGGGGCTTCTGCTGCTGGCAAAGTGCGAAACGCTTCAGGTTACGGGCGTTGAAATTCAGGAGCCTGCCGCGCGGTGTGCTGCAGAAAATGCCGCCCAAAACGGGCTTTCCCAGTTTTCTGTGCTGCATGGCGATCTGCGCGAATACCGCACGCTGCTGCCGGCAAACGGGTTTGACATTGTCGTCTCCAACCCGCCCTATTACCCCGTATCGGGCGGCGCCGCGCCGGACAAGCTGCCGCTTGCCATCGCAAGAAGTGAGGTCTGCTGCACGCTTTCCGATCTATGCGCATGCGCGGCGTGGTGCCTGCGCTTCGGCGGCTCGTTCTTTCTGGTCCACAAGCCGGAGCGGCTGACCGATCTGCTGGTCACGCTGCGCGAAAACCGGCTGGAGCCGAAGCGTCTGCAATTTGTGCGCCATCACCCGGAGGCGAGCGTCAGCCTCGTGCTGGTAGAGGCAAGAAGCGGCGCAAAGCCCGGGCTTACCTTACAGAATGATCTGATTCTATACACTTCCTCCGGCGAGAAAACTGCCGATTACAAAAGACTCTATCACGAGGAGACCTGACCATGACCGGAATGCTCTATCTTGTCCCGACACCCATCGGAAACCTGTCCGATATCTCCGTGCGCTGCCGCAAAACGCTCGAGCAGGCGGACTTTATCGCCGCCGAGGATACGCGGGTAACGTTGAAGCTGCTGAACTATCTGGAAATCAAAAAGCCGCTTGTGAGCTACTACGAGCACAACAAGCTCGAAAGCGGTCCGAAGATTGTCCGACGGATTCTCGACGGCGAGACGTGCGTACTGGTCTCCGACGCAGGCTCCCCCGCCATCTCAGACCCCGGAGAGGATTTGGTTCGCCTGTGCGCAGAGGCAGACATTCCCGTCTGCGCGATTCCCGGTCCGTGCGCGGTCATTACGGCGCTGTCGATTTCGGGGCTTCCCACGGGCAGATTCTGCTTCGAAGGCTTTTTGTCCATCAACAAAAAAAGCCGGCAGGAGCATCTGGCTGGTCTGCAGCAGGAGCACCGGACGATGATCTTCTACGAAGCGCCCCACAAGCTGCTTGCCACGCTCAAGGACCTTGCCAATGCCTTCGGGGCAGACCGGCGCGTAAGCCTCTGCCGGGAGCTGACGAAGCTCCATGAGGAGGTCGTGCGCACCACGCTCGGCGAAGCGGTCGCCCGCTACACGGAAAATGCGCCAAGAGGCGAGTTTGTCGTGGTCGTCGAGGGCGCGCAGCAGGCGCCTGTGGAGGCAATCACGCTGGATGCGGGCGCGGCGCTTGTGCGCGCGGAGATGGAAAAGGGGCTTTCCAAAAAGGACGCGGTAAAGCTCGTCGCCAAACAGACAGGACTCCCCCGCAACGCGCTTTATGAGGCGGCGCTGCAGGACAAAGACTAATCGGAATATGACAAAACGCAGGTACGGAAAACCGCACCTGCGTTTTTTTGATTGCTTATTCCTGTTCCGGTTTGGAAGATTCCATGGTTTCTTCGGTCAGCGCGCCGAAATCCTCCGCCTTGATCTTTTTCGGAAGCGTCAGCGACAGCACCATTGCCACAACAAACACGCCTGCGACAGGGCTGTTCGCAAAAATATCGCTCACCAGCTGCGGCATACCGGAGAAGAATTCCGGAACCTGCGTCACGCCGATGCCGATGGCGAAGGAGGTTGCCGCAATGATCGTGTTTCTCCGGTCGAAGCCGCACTCTCCGAGCATGGTCACGCCCGAGACAATAATCGCACCGAACTCAAACTTCGGCGTGTAGGCAAAGAGCTTGGGAAGGGCAATGACGCCCAGCTCCTGCACGGTTGCCTTCATCGACGCAAAATCGACCATGCCGAAAAACAGCGAGACAACATAGCCCACAATCAGACCGAACAGCACGTAAAGCTGCTTCCAGAAGCCCTTCGCCAGCGAGTTATACACAAGGCACGCCGCAAGCGTAATCACCGCAACCAGAAGGTTCTGCCACGCGCCGGTGGGATAGACCGACGAGCTTGCAAACGACGAGATGCCGGTAGAAAGCAGACTGAAGCCGATGGTCGTCACGACACATGCCGAGACAATCGGGCTGACAAAGCGCCGCCAGTATTTTGCGCTCAAGCCGAGCAAGCCCTCAATGCAGCCGCTGACAATGACAGCTCCGATCATCAGACCATAATCCTTCGCGGCAAGCGTCATCATGGCAGAAAGGAACGTAAAGCTCAAGCCCATCACGACCGGCAGCCGCGAACCGATACGCCAGACGGGGTAGCGCTGAATGAGCGTGCCGATACCGGCAACCAGCATTGCCGCCTGAATGAGCAGCGCCGTGTCGATGGCGGTGAATGCCGCGCCGTTGTAAACAGCGACGCTCGCAATCAGCATGACCGGCGTGACATTGCCACAAACATTGCCAGCACATGCTGCAGTCCGAACGGAATTGCCTTTGCGATTGGGACTCTGCCATCGAGCTTATAGATGTTGTCCACAGACGCAGGTTAGCGGGATTTCTGGTCTTTCATGATAAAGTCTCCTTTTGTTTGATAGCCGGAGCCGCTTTTCGCGGTGGAGCGCCGCCTTGTCCGAAAAGGGAAAAGTGACAATCGCCGTCCGTTGTTCCGACCTCATATATAGTATGCGTGTTTAGATTTCGTGAAGCAATACAAAAATTTTGTTTGTCTGACGGATTTTTTGTCAGTTATTTATGAGAATCCGCCAAAGTTTCGTTTTCCGTTCGAAATTGCCGAAAAAACTGCGATCCGGCGCTTACCGGACCACAGTTTTGTGGGGGATCACATGTGGATTTTGAAATAGGGCGTCTGGCAGGATCGGATGAAGGGATGAGGAAACGCCGGACCATACGGCACAAATAAACGGAGCCTGAAAAAGAAGGTGATAAAATGTCCGGCGCGCAGGAAAACCCGATCCTGCCAGCTGCAAAAAGCCATGCAGGGGAGCGTCCCCCTTGCAATATCTAGGAAAAGCGTCACAGCAATACGTTTTTCCAGATCTGCCGCGCAGCCGGGCTTACCCGTTGCCGCAAGCTGCTGGCGTCTGCTTTCTCTTGTATTATAGTGGTTTTGCGTTGCCTGCGTCAATTCCTTTTGCGCCGGATTGCATCAAAAAACGGGAAAAATGCCAAAAAATATATGCCAAACATATATCATTTTATATATGCCAAGCATCTTTTCATATGGCATTTCTGCCGGCAATTCCATTTTTGCCGCAGATTCGCTCTTGCATCCAATGTCGTTTTGTGCTATACTATGGTATATATACCAAGCAAAACTTGAAAGAGGGTGTCCGCCGTGGCGATCACACCGGCAAGCTTCGCCGCAAAGCAGCGGATTCTCAGCGCCTGTGTCCGTCTGTTTCTGGAAAAGGGCTACAAGCGCACAACCGTCGCCGAGATTCTCAAGGCAGCAAATGTGTCGGCAAGTACCTTCCAGAATATTTTCCACGCCAAAGACGGCGTGCTTATTGAATTTGTCCAGTTCATGTTCGGCAACCAGTTTAACATTGCCCGTACGGTGACTGGGCACGAGCTGCCGCCGGTCTACGTCTACGCGCTGGAAACCAGCCTCCAGCTCACGCTCACCGAGCTGAACGAAAGTCTGCGCGAGGTCTATCTGGAGGCATACCGCCAGCCGCAGAGTGCAGATTACATCTACCGCCACACGGCAAGTGAACTGTATCAGATTTTCGGGAGTTATCTTCCCTCGTATTCCGAGTGCGACTTTTACGAGCAGGACATCGGTTCGGGCGGCATCATGCGCGCGTATATGGAGCGTCCGTGCGACCTGTATTTTACGCTGGAAAAGAAGCTCTCGCGCTTTCTGACCATGAGCATGCGCGCCTATTGCGTGCCTCCGGACGAGCAGCAGCAGGTTCTTGCCTTCATCGAAACGCTCGACATCCGCGGCATTTCCGAACGGGTCATGCAGGAGCTGTTCAGGAAGCTTGAAATGCAATTTTCCTTCTCTCTCGGAACTTCATAACCTTCGCTTTCTTCTCAGCAGTCAATCGGCGCTGATCAGAAAAGCGGGCAGACGCCCTCCGTGTCTGCCCGCTTTCCTTATTTGGCGGCAGCGTCAAGCCATTTGTCTGCAGCCTTCACCGGATTTTTCGCCGGAGGTTCTTGTCGAATGGCTCGACGCAGCCCGAACTGCGCCTGTCTGGGTGCTCCCCCGAGGCGCAGTTTTAAGAGCCTGCTTTGAAAGCTCAGCTCTCGTAGGCGCGGACGCGAAGCGTCGCGCCCAGCTTCTCGCAGATTTTCCGCGCTGATTCCTGTTCTTCCGGCGTTGTAACCTGATCGACGACGGTCATCATCACATGCGGCACGTACTTCGTGCAGTTCTGCGTGAATTTGAGCATTGCGTCATAGGCCCCGATGCCAAACTTCGAGCGCGTCAGGCGCAGAAATTCCTCTGCGTCGATGGCGTTGAGACTCACGGAGACCGCGTCAATCTTCCCTTCCAGCCAGGGCGCGGTATCCGTTCCCCAGATCAGGTCGGCAAGCCCGTTCGTATTGATACGGGTCTTCACGGTGTAGTTCTTCTTGAGCCAGGCGGCGACCTCCAGCAGGTCCTTCAGCCGCTCGGCAGGCTCTCCGTAGCCGCAGAAGACGACCTCGTCCATGCTGCTTAAGTCCCATTGGGAAAGCGACTGCTCGACCTCCTCCACCGTCGGCTCCCGGTCCAGCCACAATGGGTCCGAGCCGTAGACGCCCGGCGCATTCTGCCGCAGGCAGAATGTACACGCGCACGGACAGCGGTTGGTCATGTTCACATAGATGCCGTTTTTGACCTTATAGGTGATTGTCATTGCCATATCAGATTTCCCCCAGTTTCTTTTTGATGCCCGCGCGGTCGAGCGCGGACCCGAGTGCCAGATACACGACGCTGCTCAGCGCCACCTGCGTCAGATACCCCGGAATGCCGAGCGCCGGCGCGGTGAAGTTTCCGGTGATGAGTGCCTCATAGAGATAATACCCGCCGACGCAAAGCACCAGCGCCGGTAAAATGCCGAGGACATTTCGCTTGTTCACGAGCTTCTCGCACCTGCTTGTAAAGCAGAATGCGGTCAGCACCTTGATGATTACGGTACCGGGCGCCCAGATTCCATAGCCGGAGAGCAAATCCGCCAGCCCCGCGCCGATCGCGCCAGCCGCCGCGGCAAAGGGCGCCGGAAGAAGACTCGCCGCCAGATACAGAAATCCGTCTCCCACATGCGTATAGCCCGTATGGCTCGGCACATGGATATAGGCGGTAAAGACATAGATGATTGCCGCCATCAGCGCCGTCAGGCAGATGCGTCTTGTTGTTCTGTTTTTCATGTTGCCACTTCCTTTGTATCTCGTCCCAGTTCCCACAGATATTCTTCGAAGCAGATGCCGTCCGTCTCCGGAACGCCGAGCTGCTGCGTATACAAAATGGTCTTTGTGATGAATGCTGCCGCCTTGCGGACCGACTGCTCCAGCGGCACGCCGTTTACCAGATCGGCTGCCAGAATCGCACCGAACACATCGCCGGTTCCCGAGCGGTAGCCGCCCACGCGGTGCGCGCAGACCATGGTCGTTTTTCCGCCGGAAAAGACGAAGTTCCCCAAGTCGTCTCCCAGATGAATGCCGGAAATGACGATCTTCCGCGGTCCTTCCTCTGCCAGACGCGCGCAGAGCGCCGTCAGCTCGCGCTCGGAAAAATCTTCGCGGTAGGGCTCTTTTGCCAGAATGCATGCCTCGGTCAGATTCGGGGTCAGCAGATCTGCAAAGCGCAGCAGCTCGTGCATGCGCCCGGCAAGCTCCTGCGTATAGGTCGGATAGAGCTTTCCGTAGTCGCCCATCACAGGGTCGACCAGCACTTTAGTTCGCTTCGTTTTGAAGCGCGTAAGAAATTCTTTGACGATATCGATCTGCCGCGCCGAGCCGAGAAAACCGGTTGCAGCGCCGTCAAAGGTTAACCCGAGCTTTTCCCACTCGCGGCTGTACGCCGGCATATGCTCCGTAAAGTCCTCGCAGAAGAAGCTCTCGAAGCCGGTGTGATCGGAAAAAATCGCAGTCGGCAGCGGGCAGCACTGAATATGCATCGCCGAAATGATCGGCAGCGCCACGGCAATCGAGCACCTGCCGAAGCCGCAGAAATCATTGATCACGGCAAGCTTTTTCTGCCGGTTGTGTGAAGTTTGCTGCTGCATAATCTGCCCTCTCCTTTCCGTCGGTATCATAGCAGATATCTGGCATTTTTAATATTGCCATTTTTCTTCTCTTTTCCAGGGTCAGTTTTACGCAGACCGCACAGCGGCAGACGCCGCTGCAACGCCGGTTTTGAAATGTTTGACGAAAATTTACAATTGCGTGCCGTATCTTCGCTTGCTTTTTTGGTTCAGGTGTGTTAACTTATAACTATCCTCAGAAAGAAAGTTGGTATCCTGCTATGAAAATTCTGCGCGCAGCAGAAGACTACCTCGAAGCGATGCTGATGATGCAGAAACGGCACGGCTACATCCGCTCGATCGACATTGCCGAATTTCTCGGCGTCACAAAGCCCAGTGTCACCTACACCACAAAGCGGCTCAAGGAAAACGGCTATATCACGATGGACAAGGACGGCTTGATTACCCTGTCCGAGAGCGGCATGCAGATTGCCTCGAGCATGCTCGACCGCCACAAAACGCTGACCAAGTTCCTGATCAATCTTGGTGTCGACGAAATTACTGCCGAGGCAGACGCCTGCAAGATGGAGCATGACTTGAGTGAACAAAGCTACCGCGCCATCTGCGCCCACGCAGACCGCCACGGCAGCACATAGCCCACCCGCAAATAGCTGCTGCGCGCCCCGAAAAAAATGCGGGGCGCGCTGTTTTGCAGCTTGATTTCTGCAAAAAAGCGCGGTATGATGGTGCGCGTGAAAACGCGGAAGGAGCGCTTTTATGCCGGGACTCGGAACCATTATCAACACAGCCGCAATCGTCGTGGGCGGTCTTCTGGGGCTGCTGTTCAAAAATCTGCTCACTAAGAGCATGGAAGATACGCTTCTCAAAGCAAGCAGCGTTTGCGTGCTGTTCATCGGCATCGGCGGCGCGATGCAGCATATGCTTAAGATCACGGACGGGACACTGGAAACCAGCGGCAGTATGATGCTGATTATCTGCTTCGTGCTGGGAAGCATCGTCGGAGAGCTTCTGGATATTGAAGGCGCGTTCGAGCGTTTCGGCGCATGGCTGCGCAAAAAGACGCACAACGAATCAGACACCGGCTTTCTTTCCGCCTTCATTCACGCCTCGCTCACGGTCTGCATCGGTGCAATGGCAATCGTCGGCTCGATTCAGGACGGGCTGCTCGGCGATTCCTCGCTTCTGTGCGCCAAAGCCGCGCTCGACGCCGTGATTATTCTTGTCATGACCGCGTCCATGGGCAAGGGCTGCATCTTCTCGGCAATTCCGGTCGCACTTCTGCAGGGCGGCGTAACGCTTCTGTCGCGTGTGCTGGCGCCGGTTTTCACGGAGGCGGCAATTGCGAATCTGTCGTATACCGGCTCGGTGATGATCTTCTGCGTGGGGCTGAACCTCGTCTGGGGCAAGAAGATTAAGGTCGCAAACTTGCTTCCGACGCTGGTCTTCGCCGTCTTGTACGCGCTTGTTTTTTAATCTGACCAGAATCGCAAAACCGGCGGCTGCAATCGCAGCCGCCGGTTTTCCTATCGAAACTATCCGCTTCTATGCAATCTTAGCCTTCCTTCATGAGCTTGCGGCGCGCGAGGTTGATCGTGCCCTCCTGCATGGAGTTGATCCATTCGAGGCTCTTGCCGCAGCCGAGTGCCACACAGGAATCGGGGTCGTCTGCAATCGTGCAGGCAATCTCGGTCCGCTCGGAAATCAGGAAATCGAAGCCGTAGAGCTGGCTGCCGCCGCCGGTGAGGACAATGCCGTTGCGCGCAATGTCTGCCACCAGCTCGGGGGAGCTCATTTCCAGCACCGCCAGCACCTCATCGACAATCTGCCGCGCCGGGCGCTTGAACGCCTCCATCAGCTCGGTCGACGAGACCATCTCCTCCTTGGGAAGCCCCGTCTTGAGATCGCGCCCTTTCACGAGCATGCTGACCTCCTCCGGGCGGTCGTACACACAGCCGATGGTGATTTTGACTTCTTCGGCGGTGTTCAGTCCGATGACCATGCCGTAGCGCTTGCGCATAAACGCGGCAACCGCCTCGTCAAACGTATCGCCTGCGATTTTGATGGAGGAGGATGTGGCAATGCCGCCCAGAGACAAGACCGCAATATCCGTCGTGCCGCCGCCGATATCGACCACCATGTGCCCGTCCGGGCCCGTGATATCGAGCTTCGCACCCAGCGCCGCAGCATACGGCTCTTCAATCAGATACACGCGGCGCGCGCCCGCTTCCATCGTCGCCTGAATGACCGCGCGCTCTTCGACCTCTGTCACGCCGGACGGCACACAGACAATCACGCGGGGCTTAATCAGGGAAAATTTGCTGATTTTCTTGAGGAACTGGTCGAGCATTTTCTCGGTCATCTCATAGTCTGAGATAACGCCGTCTCGCAGCGGGCGCACCGCGACGATATTGCCCGGCGTTCTTCCGAGCATATTTCTTGCCGCCGCACCGACCTGCAGCACCTTGCCGGTGTTCTTGTCCACCGCAACAACCGACGGCTCGCGCAGGACGATGCCCTTTCCTTCCTCGTAAACCAGAATATTCGCGGTACCCAGATCGATACCGATGTCTCTTGAAAGCTTCATGGGGGTCTCACCTTTCGTTTTCATTCCGCGGGGAGGCAAACGCCGCACAGGCAACGCGCGCTGCGCCCGCACCTTTGAGGACCCGGCAGCACTCTGAGAGCGTCGCGCCGGTCGTCACAATATCATCAATCAGAAGAAGCGTCTTCCCGGAAACATCTGCGCCGGGCAGCACGGAAAATGCGCCGGAGGCGTTGCTGCGGCGCTGCGCCGCATCCTTGAGCTGCGACTGCGGTCCGCGCTCAGCGTGCTTTTGAAGCGCCGGGACAAGCGGAAGCGAAAGCTTCTTTGCAATTACCCGCGCCAGCAGCTCCGATTGATCATAGCCTCTGACACGGCGGCGTTTTTTGCTCACCGGCACCCAGCAGATACCGTCGAAGCCGGTTCCGAGCTTATCGCAAATTGTGCCAGCCATCCATTTCCCATACGTATCCGCATAGAAGTCTCGCCCGGAAAACTTGAAGCGCAGAAAAGATTCCCGCACCGCTCCCTCATAAAAGAGCGTCACACACAGCACGTCGCAGCCGTCGACCTGCGGCGCCGGTCCTTCGAAATTCGGAAGCGCTTCCAGGCAGTCCGCGCAGATTTCCGTCTCGCCCGCTGCCAGAAGCCGCCTGCAGATCACGCACTTCGGCGGATACAGCAGGTCCAGCAGCCATGAAATCACGCGCTTCATTCTGCTTCTCCCTGCTCCAGCCGGAGCTTGAGTCCGCTGTAGCGCCGCTGCTGGCGGTCGTTGCGCGTCATGGCGGCAATCACCTCTTCGTTTCCGACGATGATAAAAAGCTCTCTCGCGCGCGTAATTGCCGTATACAGAACGCTCCGGGTCAAAAGCAGCTGCGAGCCAGAGAACGCCGATAAAATCACCGCGCGGTACTCGCTGCCCTGGCTCTTGTGGACCGTCATGGCATACGCAGGCTCCAGCTCCGAGAGCATGTCGAAGCTGTACTCTGCCTGCCGGTCATCAAAATCGATGCTCACCAGCTCGGCTTCAAAGTCAATCCGGGAAATGGTACCGATATCGCCGTTGAAAATGCCGGTTCCGGCGCCGAGCCCATCGCTTCTTTTCCACATTATATCATAATTGTTCCGGATTTGCATCACCCGGTCGCCCTCGCGGAAGGAAAATTCTCCGTGCTTTTTCTCGCGCTTTCCGGTCTGCGGCGGATTGAGAACCGCCTGCAGCGCCAGATTGAGCGCCCGCGTTCCGGTCTCGCCCTTCCGGGTCGGCGAGAGGACCTGAATGTCGCACGACGCGATGCCCATGTTCTTCGGAAGACGCACCGCACACAGCTCCTGCACCGTCTGCACCAGCGCCTCCGGGCTTCTGCGTCGCATGAAAAAGAAGTCCTTGTCCTTGCGCGAAAGATCCGGCAGCTCTCCGCGGTTAACCGCGTGGGCATTCATCACGATCAGGCTCTGTTGCGCCTGCCGGAAAATTTCTGTAAGGCGCACCGCCGCAATTTTTCCGCTGCGAATGAGATCGGAAAAAACGTTTCCCGCGCCGACCGAGGGCAGCTGGTCCGGGTCTCCGACCAGAATCAGGCGGCAGCCGGGCTTTAACGCCCGCAGCAAAGACATCATCAACTGCAAATCGACCATCGACGTTTCGTCGACAATCATCGCGTCAATGTTCAGGGGTTCTTCTTCGTCGTGGTAAAAGGACATCATCCCCGTTGCTTCGTCAAACTGCGCCTCCAGAAGCCGGTGAATGGTCGACGCTTCGCGTCCTGTGACCTCGCTGAGCCGTTTTGCCGCACGACCGGTGGGCGCAGCAAGCTGCGTCTTGATTTTCAGCGCATCAAAAAGCGCCAGAATACCTGACATGACGGTCGTCTTGCCGGTGCCGGGTCCGCCGGTTACAATCAGAAGCTGCTGCGTCGCTGCGCGGCGGATTGCCTCGCACTGCAGGCTGGCATACCGGATTTCCTGGGCCTGTTCGATGGAAGTCAGGAGCCGCTCCAGATTCGAAGGCTCCGGAAACTGTTTTTCTGCCATCTGCAGCAGGCGGGACGTAATATACGTCTCTGCCTCGTAAAACTCCGGCAGATAGCACGCCTGCAAGCCGGCAACCGTGTCGACCACCAGCCGTTCCTGCTCCGTAAGCCGCAGCAGACCTGCCTCGATTGTTTCCGTATCCAGATTCAAAAGCGCTGCCGTCGCCGCACAGAGCTTCGGCTGCGGAATAAATGTATGACCGTTGGAAAGATTATAGGAAAGCTCAAAGAGAATGCCCGCCTCCACGCGCCGCTCGTCATCCGCCGCGACGTCCAGTTCGAGTGCAAAAGCATCGACGAGCGAAAAATCCGCGTGAAAATAGGGGTCGGTCAGCACATACGGGTCGTCGCGCAGCGCATCGGTTGCCAATTCACCGTAAACCCGATACAGCCGCACGGCAAGCTCGGGCGGGAGCCTGTGCGCCGTCAGAAATTCAATCAGCCGGCGAATGCCGGACTGACGGCGAAAGCTCTCGCTCATCTCGCGCGCCTTTTTCTCCGTAATGCCCGGAATTTCCGTCAGCCGTTCCGGCTCATTTTCCAGAACATCGAGGCTTGACGCGCCGAAGCGCGAGACGATCTTCTCTGCCGTCTTTGCGCCGATGCCCTTGACCGCGCGCGAGGAAAGAAACGAGAAAATCTCCGCCTTCGTCTCCGGCATCAGCCGCTCCAGAAACTCCGCTTCAAACTGCGGACCGTGGCTCGGATGGTGTCCCCATCTGCCGGCAATGACGAGGCGTTCGCCGACAATCGTCATCGGAATCGTACCGACGACAGTCACAAGCTCGCCATCTTCCGTGCGCAGCTTCAGAACGCTATAGCCGTTTTCCGGATTCTGAAACAGCACGCTCTGCACCGTGCCGCGAATCATCTGTTCTTCCTGCCTCGTCATGTTCTCTCTCCATCTTCAAAATTGCGCAAAGCTGCGCGCGCGTCAGAACGCAAAGATAGTCTCTGTCCCGCGCAAAAAGCTCCGCCTCCTGCCGCGCCTGTGAGGATAACCCGTCGCAAACGACATAGACCATGCCGCGCTCAAGCCCTGCCGCACGCAGCCATGCATTCGTCCGCAGCTGCCGCTCCAACGCGCCTTCCTTCCCATCCGGAAACAGCACCGTTGACTGACGCCCGGAAAGCGGCAGCAGCAGCCAGCCGGCAAGCCCCCAGACCAGCGCCAGAATCCCCACGCACCAGAGCGCGCAGAAGATCACATCGAGAATCACCGAACCACCTCCGGCACATCCTATGCAGCCGGGCAAAACTTCGTGAAATATATCATACTATATTTCTGCCGCTTTTTCCACAGGAAACTGAAATTCTTCCCATATCGAAACGAATTTGGGCAATAAAAAAAGAGGATGCCGAAGCATCCTCTTTTTCTGATTCAAATTAGTCCTCGTTGATCGCGATGACAACGCCGGAACCAACGGTACGACCGCCTTCACGGATAGCGAAACGCAGACCATTCTCGATAGCGATCGGGGTGATCAGCTCGACGTTCATGTCGATGTTATCGCCAGGCATGCACATCTCAACGCCTTCAGGAAGGCTGATGATGCCGGTGACGTCGGTGGTTCTGAAGTAGAACTGCGGACGATAGTTGTTGAAGAACGGGGTATGACGACCGCCTTCTTCCTTGGACAGGACGTAGACCTGACCGGTGAACTTGGTGTGCGGATGGATGGAGCCGGGCTTTGCCAGAACCTGTCCTCTTTCGATGGACTTCTTGTCAACGCCGCGGAGCAGAGCGCCGATGTTGTCGCCAGCCTCAGCGTAGTCCATCAGCTTGTGGAACATTTCGATATCGGTGACAACGGTAGCCTTCTTCTCGTCGGACAGACCAACGATTTCGACCGGCTCGTTCTTCTTGATAACGCCACGCTCGACACGACCGGTAGCAACGGTGCCACGACCGGAGATGGTGAAGACGTCCTCAACGGGCATCAGGAAGGGCATGTCAGCCTTGCGGTCCGGGGTCGGAATCCAGGTGTCGACAGCCTGCATGAGCTCTTCAATGCACTTGTACTCGGGAGCATTCGGGTCGGTGGACTCGGAAGCCAGAGCGTTCAGAGCGGAGCCGCGGATGATGGGGGTGTCGTCGCCGGGGAAGCCGTAGAAGTCGAGGGTCTCGCGGACTTCCATCTCGACGAGCTCGAGGAGCTCTTCGTCGTCAACCTGGTCGCACTTGTTCAGGAAGACCAGAACGGAAGGAACGTTAACCTGACGGGCAAGCAGCAGATGCTCCTTGGTCTGAGCCATAGGACCATCGGAAGCAGCGATAACCAGGATAGCGCCGTCCATCTGAGCAGCACCGGTGATCATGTTCTTGATATAGTCAGCGTGACCCGGGCAGTCGACGTGGGCGTAGTGACGACCCTTGATCTGAACGCCGTCTTCGCCGGTCTTGTAGTTGTGACCAATGCGGTCGTTGGTCTGATACTCAACGTGCGCAGTGTTGATGGTGATACCACGCTCGCGCTCTTCCGGAGCCTTATCGATGGA
>CEAB01011355.1_pt1 | contig 44854 bp, 56 predicted proteins | sample 557651 | NCBI WGS metagenome assembly CEAB01 (sample SAMEA3182046, study PRJEB8094) | gut metagenome | biome: human; feature: gut; material: Stool; isolation source: human stools | place: Canada | collected 2011-11-15
TGGCCTGCTTGTCCGTATAGCGGTCGTAGGAGAAATCTCCTTTTGCCACCATTCGTTCCAGCGTCGGCACCATTGCGTCCGGCGTTGCCTTTGCTTCCAGCACCGTGCGGATCGTGCGGCTGACGTATTTGTCATCCGCCGTCTTCTTCGGTACCTGCACTTCGCGGTATGCACGCTCGCCCGCCGGGATATATCCGTACTTCTCTTTCAACGCTTCGTAGTTCTCCTCGGGAATCTCACGGGAGAATTGCGCGTCATTCACGCCGTTGACCTTGGCGAGGCGGTCTGCATCGTCGCCTGCCTTGTACTCCACAACATTCATGCCCGCATTGCGCATCTCGCTTAACAGGTCGACGGGTGCATCGTCCGGCGCGATAACGGCAAGTGCCTCATCAAAGCCGACGACGCGCTGGGGCTTCGCCTCGTAGTACCCCGTCGGGATATTGGCTGCGCGGTCAATGAGTGCCAGGATGCTCTTGGCGTGCCCGTCGGATATGGCATAGCCTTCCTTGCGGAACGCCGCCTTCACCGCCGCCACGGTTTTCTTCCCCTTGGCCGCTTCTGCGATAATGCCGCTCAGGTTTTGTTCCTCCTCGAAGCTGTTGTCGTACTTGTGCATCGTGGTGAGCATCAGATCGTTCACCACACGGTCAAGGTAGATGCCGAGGTCTCGCAGCGCCTTCTCGTGTTCCTCTTCGCTCACCGTGCGCAGCCGCGCCTCGTCCGCGTGCATCTCGTCCACGTTCCGGTATTCCCGTGTGGCCGTTGCTGCCAGCGTCTCCGGGGTCACGCCGTACATGTTCGCGCCCTTGGCTGCCGCCATGTTCATGGCCTTCACGATGTTCTCCGCCGTGTATTCCCAGTGCGTCTGCGTAAAGCTGCGTCTGCCGCTGTCGGTCACTGCGTCCATGCCGTTGTAGATGCCCCGATCGCCCAGCAGTCCTTCCAGCTGCGGCTGCACCCAGTCTTTCACCGTCTGCAGCGCATCGTTCCAGCTTCCGCCCGGTGCGATCATCTCCATCATCTTGGCCGCCGTGGCTTCCTTGTCGATCTCGCCCGCGCTTCCGCCGCTCTCATAGAACTCCTGCGTGCTCCGGATGAAGTCCTCCACCCGGTTAGGGAACACGTTGTTCTTCATGTAGTAGTCGATGCGCTTCTCCTTGGATTCCGGTCTGCGGTTCAGGAAGTTGGCGTGTTCCTCTGCGTAGACCTCCCGGATGGCCTGTTCCGCCGGTTTCATCTCTTCCGCCGTCAGGCGCTCGCCGGTCATCAGCTTCACCGCCAGCCGCGCCACTTCCTGTTCGCCCACCGCGTCGAGGTACCGCTGAATGGTCGCGTTGCTGAAGAAACGGTCGAACTGCTTGTCACGGTACACCGGTTCAAGGCTCTTGCCCTCGCTCTGAAGGAATGCCGCCTGCACCTCCGGATGGTTCGCCAGCTTGTCGGCGATCTCTTCCGGCTCCCATCTGGTCTCATTCTCCAATCCGATCTTGCCCAGCGTGCCGCTGCCTTGGAAAACGCCGCCCGCAAACTGGCTGGACAGGTTCTTGATGTTCTCATCGAACGCCCGCCGCGCCTCGTAGTTCACCTCGCGCTCCACCAGGGCGTTATCGTGCGTCGGCGTCCATGCGTCGCCGCCGTAGACCTTGTTCCTGCTGTCCGCTTGCGGATCAATGGTCCCGCGCGGGAAGATGGCGGAGTATTCGCCGTAGTTGGCGTGCCCCTCTTTTGCCTTCACGACGGCGATGGAAGGCGACGGCCACGCGCCGATGTCGAGCGTGCGTCGTAGCTTTTCCTCGGTCATATTGTGCATGGCGACGAGGGTTTTTGTCTCTTCAACCGGTGTCTCCATACTGAACTTCGACTTGACATTTTGCGTGTCGCGAGATAGACTATACTCAAGAGCATCCCCTCGCAGAGCGCCGCTGTTCGCAGTGGAAGAGCCGTTAATTTGGGGGATGCTTCTTTCTTGCATCTGCCCAATATTATAGATCATCTTACCGTCTGCGCTCTGCGCCGTCGATATCGTAACCTTGTAATATTTCCCGTCAAAGTCTTTGAAAAACGCCGTGCGATAATTCCAACCGCTACTTGCCATGTCTCCATGTCGACTGTTATGATCTACAACGTTCCTGTCCCCCTTGACAGAAACCTGCGCCAACTCGTCAATATGCGATGCTGCATTTACTTTTCGCTCAAATGCCGCCTCGCTCATAGTACGCCCATCGCTGGTGTGGTTGTCGCTCAGTTTCCCTGCCGAGGTCGCAGTCAGGACCAATTCGTCGCCATCCGCGCCGATAAGCTTAACGTCTTGTCCACGGCGGATTTTCCCGTTAATATAGTCTTCCAGTTGTTCGCTCCAACTCTGCGGGTCATTTCCAAAAATGACCTGTCTGTCGGCGCGGACATATTTTTTGCCATCGGCAGCTTCTTCAATGCTCGCCCTGCCATTTATTTTGCTTGGCGGCGCACGCGTGCTTTCCTGCGCAACGGTTTCGCTCTCCACCTTGATATGTGCAAGAAGAAACGCTGCCGCATCGCTGATCTCACTGTCGGCGAAAATGTTCATATCGCCGAGGCTGTCGCAAACCACCTCTTCCCAAATTTCCTGCGCCGTCATTTCGGTGCCGGCATAAGCGTCTGCATACGCCGTGCAGAGGGAGTCAACCTCACCGCCGGTAAAGGTCTTATCGATGCGCGTGCGTACCTCGTTCAAATCGACTTCGCCCTTTGCGATCATATCATGTCCGGCCTCATGCCGCATGATCTGGTACGACGTAAATTCCGGATGATCCGCACGGATAAATACGCGGTCACCTGAAACGTAGCCGCGCACCTGGAACGTTTTCCCGCTCTTGTCACGGAACGTCAGATTATTTCCGGCAAAAAACGTCACGCGCAGGCCGCGCTCTTTGGCGAGGTCCTTCGCCTTGCGCATTTCCGCCGTCTCGTTCTTCACAAGATAAACGCTGTCATTGAATGCGCCTCTGCCGATGCCGAAGCTCGCAGTGCTTACTTTTTCTCCATAATCGAGCGAAGCTGCTTCGCTGTCTGCGAAGTGTCGCCCTTCCTTCCGGCCCGGATTTCGTCCTGCGCCTTCTTCCACGCCTCGTACTTCTCCGCGGGGATCCGCACCGTTATCCCGTTCGCTGCCGTTGCGTAAATGTACTGCTTCTCCATGTTCGGCTCCTTCCTGCTGCGCATATTCTGTGCGCAGCTCATCCATTGTCACATCTCCTGTCTCGAGGGCAAGGCGGTTGTCAGTTACATACTTGTCAAAGCCGGTCGCCTGCACCTCTGCGCCTGCGATCTGCTGCTTTGCTGCAATATAATCCGTATTGGGGGCAACCGCCGTTCCATCAACAGCAGTGTACCCATTCGTCAGCATGTCGTCAAGAACGATCTCGAGCGTTTTCGCCGCTTTGACATTCTCCTGTCCATTATCGTTGATGATGCGCTGCGCTGCATCAATGATTTGCGTGCGCGTCAGGCCCTCGTTCATCGCCTTGCGCATGGCGGGGGTCTCGAATATCTGATTGTTTCTCTGGTATCCGTTTGCCGTCCGCTGCCGCGCGCCCTTCTGCTGTCCGCGCGAAAGGCTTATATCAGCGATACCGGCGATCTGCTCTGCCGCCGTACTGTAATAACCGTGCAGCTCGGGGTGGTCAAACTGGAAAGCGTTTACATTTCTGCTCGATACATTTTCCTTCGTGCGGCTGTCGATGTGCTCGCCCGTTCCTGCCGATTTCTTTGCGTCGTTCTGTCCGGCAATATAGCCCGCGTAGGCCGTCTCATTCGTCGGGTTCGGGTTCGCCTTGCCCTCTACGCCCGCATTGTAGGCAGGGATAAAGTCCTTCACGTGCTCCGCCGCGTCCTTGCCCTCCTGGTACGAGCCGCGAATCGTCTTGCGCCCGCTCTCACCGATCATGCTGTCGTAGCGCGCAAAGAGCCGGTCAGCAATACCGTTCACGATCTCCGCGTCGCTGCGCGTCTCTGCCTGCGTCTTCGGCAGCTCGGCACGACTGTCATAATAGCGCCCACCTCGGTTGCCGATGGCCTCCACGCCACCGCCGAGCCCACCGAGGATGCCGCCGACGAGGAAGTCGTTCAGAATTTCCGATGCTTCCAGCTCGCTATAGCTCCCGCCGAGCGTCTTGCCGTTATAGATAATCTGCAAGGCAGGCTGAATGAGGTCTTCGATGGCCTCCTCGCCGCCCTCTTCAAGGAACGACAGCGCGATCTTGCCCGCCGCGCTGTTATTGAGCCCAGACATCGTGCGCTCGATGACGCCATCTAAGAAGCCCTTGCCGAACATTTTCTTGAACGGTGCTGCCGCGTTGCCGATCTTCTCCGTTGCCACGCTCAGCGCGCCGGACGCAAAGCCATAGTTGACCTGCTGCTGATGCGTCGCGCCCGCGCGGCGGGCTTCCTGCGCGCTGCCGCCCGTGCTGCGTACAAACATCGCCGGGAGCGCGCTGCCGCCTGTCAGCAGGCCCAGCGCTGCGTCTGCGCCCATCTGCGCGCCTGCAACACCGACATCCACGGCAAGGCGGCCCGCTGCGCCGAGATCTTTCTTGGCGCGCTCAATGTCTCTTGTACCGCTGTCGGACAGTTTGTCGGCAACAGAGTAGATGCCCTGCGCCGTCCGTTCGACCTCGCCGCCCTCGCCGTAAGCTTTCAGGTATGCAGCTTTCCGCGCTTCCAGTGCCGCAATGACATTTCGCGCAGTGTCGCGCTCGCTTTCGGTGCTCATAGGGTCTGCAAGAACGTCCCGCTGTGCCTTGATATCCTGATCCCACAGGGCAATTTCGGTGTTTGCTTCCTCGCGTCGCTGCAATCCGCTGCCGGTCTGCGCCATACCAGCAAGGTTGACGAGCCCCGCGCCATAGGTTTTCGCCGCGCCCTTGACGGTATCGCCGACGCGCTGCGCGACCGTGGGGGCTTTTACCTCCTGCACGTGCTGTTCGAACGCTTCTTTGCTCTGGTAGTTCTTCGCGTCCTTCTTCTGTAAGGCCCCCTGCGCAAGATTCTGCGCAAGGGCGCTTTGATTTTTTGGTGTAACGACATTCTGCCGCGTGCGGAACATGGGGCTGCTCGCCTTTGTGGGAATCGTTGCCGCCTTGCTCGGTTGCACTGTCGGCTTCTTCTGCACCACATTGCCCGTAGGGGATGTGCGCTGCACATCCCCCGTTCTCACAAGCCTGCCGTGCGTGCCGGTTCCAACAACCGTCGTCTGGCCCTTGCTCGCTTCCACTTCCGGATTCGCTTTTACTAATCGTCCCATTTAGCCCTCCTCGTAGGAATAGCCGTACTGCGTCAGCAGCTTCTGCATTTCTGCCTTCTGATCACTCGTCATCAGCGGCCATGCCTTGTCGAGCGTCGAAAGGATACGCTCGCCTTCACCGTTTTTCAGCGACGTGTTGAATCCGCTCAGTAGAGCAATAAACTGACCCTGCGGCAGTGTCTTGCCGCTGCTGCCGCTTCCGCTGCCGCCGCCCTGCCCCTCGAGCCAGCTCTCATAATCGTCATACAAACTGCTTGAAGAGGAAAAGCCGTACTTCTTATAGTTGTTGGAGATAAAGCTCTTGGGATAGCCGCTTGCCTGCGCCGCTGCGAACAAGCCATCATAATCCGCCTCGCCGCCGCCCGTAGGCGTGGTGCTGACGCGGGTATTTCTTCTCGCGGCCTGCTGCGCGGCCTGCTGCAATTTATACTGCCATTCCGCATTATAGCGTGCATCCTCGATGGCGTCGCGTTCCTTCTGGTAGTCATAGTTGAGCTTGTCCTGCTGCTTCTGATACGCCAGCGCATCCGCCGTCTGCTGGTCGCCCACCTGATCGCGTGCAAGCTGGTAGAGGTAGTTGCGGTCAGCCAACCAGCGGTTGTAGTTGTTGTCCTCAAGGCCGATGAGCGTATTCAGGTCGGCGCGGTCAGCATTCAAGCCGTTCTGATACATGCTATAGGCAAGCTGCTGTAATTCGGGAATCTTGTCCGTCATCTGGCTCATCTGGTAGTCGCTCGCCTGCTGGCTCGCTGCCACCGCCGCCGTGGACGGCATCCCGCCCGTCATCACTGCCGCCTTGCCGAGCACATCCTCAGCGCTGCGGTCTGCCTCGCGCGTGTACTGCTTGCGATACTGCTGATAGAGCGGGTCGCTCGCAGCGTCGTAGGAAAACGGCGTGCGATTCAGCAGCGCGTCGAGCTTTGCGCTGATCTGTCCGCTCTGATCGTAGTTGTAGTTGCTGTCGCCCAGCTTATCGAGCCAGCTCGTGTCAGCCTTTGCAGGGCTCGCGCCCGTGCCGAGTTTGATGTACTCGCTGCCGTCCACGCCGCCGGAATAGTCGTACTTCGCACGAATTTTCTCCGCCGCGTCGTGCGCCGCCTGCTGGCCCGCCTTGTCTCCCTCGGCATATGCCTTGTTGTAGGCTTCGGTATACTGCCGGATGAGATCAAGGTCGCCCGAATCGTTTATGAGCGTCAGGTCTGTATTCTTGTGTTTGAAATTGTCTGCCATTGTCCCCTCACTTTCTGCCGCCCGTCACGTATTCGTACTCGAGCGCATAGAGCCGGTATTCTCCTGTGGCTTTGATTTTTAATCTAAAGTGGTCGCAGCGGCGGATCGGGCAGTTGAGCGTGAAAACGTCTTTCTCCTGCGCCCCGCAGCGGTCGACTTCTTCCCACGCACCGCCGTCGAACTTGACAAGGAACACGACCGTTGCGCCCTTCTCGCATTCCAGCCGCGCCCGCACGCGCTGCACGTGCTTTGCGTCGAACGAGCCGCCGTCATAGTCGGCAAACTCCGCCTCGCTAATAACAGCGCCCTCACGCGTTGCGCCGGTCGGGATATCTGCTGGATTCCCAAGCAGCACGCACCCGCCATCCACTAAGGCCATGATACCGCCCGAATAGGCCATTTGCACCACGGCAAGAGTATCTTCCTTATGCCACACGCCGTTCTCACTGCTGTAGCAGTACAGCGCCGCCTTGCCATCCTCTTTCAGGCTCACGTAGTAGTTGAGGCCGTCGCTTCCTCCCACCGCGTCGGAGAAGCGCACATCGTCGCCCAGCGCGCGGGAGATGCAACGCGGCATGCCGCCGCTGTACGCCATGATGCCGACCTTTGAAAGGTAATAGAGCGTTTCACCCGCAACGGCGAGGCTCTTGTGGCTGCCCTTCATCACGCCGAGCACCGCACTTGACATGAGTTGGAAGTTTGTCGGAATCGTGCCGTACATCTTGAATATTTTGTCTTCTTTGAAAAAGCACGGGTAGCCAAGGTAGCTCACGCACGCCGTGAATGCTCCCGCCGTGCCGCTCTCCACGCTGAACGCATCCGTGGATAGTCCGTCAAACACATTCCAGTTGTACGGATCGCCGAGCTTCGAAGCAAAGATGCTGTCGCCCTTGCATCCCCACACGCGGTTTTCGTTCGTGCAGACGAAGTCCATATCGGGAATACTGCGCTTGAGCGTGACTGTTCCGGACTCCGTGATGCTTTCCTGCCCATCGGGCAGGCGGAAGGTGTTTTCGTAAAAGCGAAGCGTCTTTTTGTCCTCGCTGATCTCGCGGATGATGGGCGTGCGGTTGTTGTAGGTCTCCTTTGTGCAGCCCGAGATCGTCACGGCGTCGCCCACGTTGAACGGGAACGCCGCGCCGGTCGTCGTGATGCTGTTTGCCGCCGCCTTTTCGCCGGCATACGTGCCATTCCCGAATTTCAGCCCCGCCGCGGCGTAGCTCGCCTCCATCGGCTTGATCGTGCCGTCCTTTTCGCACACGATCTTGTCGGGGAAGATGAGCACGCGCTCGCCCAGTGCACAGAAAGTCTTTTCGCTGTCTGAGACCGTCGCCTTCTCTTCGCCGTTGATGTAGAGCTTCGTTCCGTATACCTCGTAGAGCTTGCCCGCACTGAAAATTCCGTTTGCCGTCCCCATACCCTTTCGGACGGTATAGCGCCGCGCGCGGGGAGCAAGAAGCGGGAAGTATCGCGCCGACAGGTTTTTCATGTCGTAGAGCTCGCCGCCCGCCGCGCCAAATGTGTGGTTGATCCCGCCGAATTTCTCCTGCTGCACGCGCCGGTTCGTATATGCCGTAATCTCAGGCAGTCTCATATTTCACCGCTCCTTTTGCTTCGTCCGGCGTATCGCCTTTTTCTCCCGCCGGGGCTTCCGTGCCGTCGCATATCATTGCGATGTTGCGAAGCGACTGCCGCACCGCTGCCACCACATCGACGGCATCACCGTTGACGTTCAAAATGCCGATCAGGCGCATCGCGTGTGCTGCTTCCTGCTTGATCTTCTCATTCATGCCGATTCCTCCAATCGTTTTAGCCGTTCTTCCTGCTCGCGTACCTTCGCCCACAAAATCGGGATAAATTCGCTGTACCGCAGAAAATAAGTCTCGCTGCCGTCCTCGCGTTTGGCAGCGGCCCAGCCCGCGAATTCCTTCGATTCAATGCCGCACGCGCGCATGGCGTCCTCTACCTCCTGCGCGATGAAGCCTGTGTGGAAGCGCCCACTCGTGCCGCTGTTCAGCTTGTAGCGCTTCGGCTCGACGAGCTCAAACATGCGCACGTACTTCTCCGGCAGCGCCTCGATGCTGTTTTTGATGTTCCGGTCAGACCCGTTCAGCTCGTTCGTGCTGCAATAGATCGCGCTCCAAACAAAATTTGGTGCGCCAAGATTGTACCGGTTATCTGCATTCGGGGCGAAATCGCCGCGGCAATCAATGAAGTCGTAGTCGAAATTGAGCGCTGATCTTCCGTTATTCCCCGACAGATACAGGTTTCCGCTCGTCGCGTTCAACTCCATAGCCTTGCTCTCGAGCGTCATTTTGTAGTCCGCCGTGCTGGCGTACTCCGTGGAGATATACCCGCAACGCCGTCCCGCATCATTGCGCACGGTGATCGTGTCGCCCTCGATCTCCTGCGCCGTCAGCGTGCCGTAGATGTTCACCGCGTCCACGTAGAGGTCGATGGATCCCGTGCTCGCAATCTGTGCACCGTTGTAATTGAGCGTGAAGATCGTGCCGTTCTCGCCGCTCGTTACGGCCAGCGTGAAGCCCTGGGCGCTCTGGTCAAAAATGCTCTGCGCCTGCGTCGCATCGATCTTGGTTCTCACCGTCGCGCGGATGCCGTTCACGTCCGCCTTGATGTTTGTGATCGCGCCGTCGAGGTTTGAAACGCTTGCCTGCAAGCCCTTTGCCGTTGTGTCAAGCTGTGTAATGTTCCCCTCGGCGTCGCTAAGTCGAGCATCTAATCCTTTCGCTGTAATGGAAATTTCATTTACATTCTTGTCCGTATCCTCGATCTTGGCGTAGATCGGCTCGGAAATATTCTTGATAAACTCGCTCAGTGCATTCTGATTGATGTTGCTCCCGTCCAGATTGAAGAGCGTATACCGAAGCTGTTCCAGAAGCACGAAAAGGTAGTCATAGACCCCGTTGATCTGCTCCTGCGTGTCTTTGCCTTCACCGTTCGGGAAGGTCGTCTCCACCAGCTGAAATGTCGTCGGCACTTGTCATCACACCTTCCAGTTGCCCTTGCTTTCTTTGCGGTTTTCGCGCCGCCACCACGCCATAGCATCGGCCACCGCCTCGTTGGCAATGGCATGGTCATTGGCATATAGCGCGCTGTCCTGATTGTAGGCGTCGAGCTGCGCTGCCAAATACAGGTGGTAGCACTCGTTGTGCCCGTCCGGCAGCAGCAATTCCATGTCCTCGACGCTCGCGGTGTCATCCTCCACGTTCACCTTGAGGGTGGGGGCTTCCGCCCCCATCATCTCAGCGATTCGGTGCTCAAGCACCATAAGGATTTCCGCCTTGCGCGGCGTGCTCAATTTGTTAGGCCGCAGCGCGTCCGCGTCGCGGATCGCTTTCAGCATTTTCATACATTAGACCTCCGTGAAATACTGCCCCACAAGCTCATGCGGCAGATACTGCAAGACGATCTTCCCGCCCGCGGCCTCGCCGATACGCTCGCACTTGTACGTCTTGCCGTCCTCGCCGTCGAGGTAATACTTGCCGTACTCATATTCCATGCCTCGCGCTGCGGGGATGGGGTCTGCCTGCGTGCCCGCGTGCTCAGCGTCGATGACCACCCAGAGGTTCGGCGTCTTGTCCGGCGTCCAGTCGGCCTGCGAGGTATGCGCCTGACGGCACTTGTGCACCTTGCCGCCGTAGCTCCTGCGGTCGCCCTCAGCGTAATCAACGGGATACGCCCATGCTGTGATGAGTTCCGGCACGCTCGCCGCCTCGCCGTCGCTCAGGCTGACCGCCGCCTGCTCGATAATGGGGCGCAGCTCCACCGCGCGGGCGTACGTGACCGGCTCACCCGCAAGGGCGGTGACGGTCGCTTTGGCGCTCTCGGTCTCCGTGGGCTTGCCCATCTTGATACTCACCGTGCCGTCGCGGTGGTCGGTGATGGCCCCGCTCAGGCTGTACTCGCTGTTGTCCCACTCGTTGACGACCTCCTCGGTCTCGCCCGTGGGATTGCCGTCGTTGTCCAGCTTGTCCACCGTCTCGCGCTGCACGATGCTCCACGGCGTGTTGTCGGGCAGCAGCGCCGCGACCTCGGCGGCGGGCATCGTGAGCGTAATGGTCTTGGTGTCACGGTCGCCCCACGTGCGGTCTTTGGGGTTGCCGTTGATCTCTGCGGGGTATTCAGTGTTGTTGACTTTTACGTAGATGCTCATATGTATAGTCCTTTCTGTCTGCAAATTCCCTCTAACCGCTCTGTGGGCGCAGTCCGCAAGCGGTTTTTCCAATAACCGTTCTGCTGTGTCGGCCATTTCTCGTCTGCAAAGTCCTCGCCGCAGCCGTTTTTACCGTACCACTGGTACAGCGCTGCCAGCATTTCTTGACGATACGCACCCTCCGGCGTGTTCGGCCTAAAATGCTCCCATCCGTTCTCAGACGTTGCGGCACAGATTTTACGCCCGTCTTTAGAAAAGAGAAAGCCATCCCGCTCCGTGACAAGCGTCCCGTATCGGAGGTTAAATGTTCCGTCGATGCCATCGGCCTTGAAGCGCCGATAGACGATGTATTCCATAGTTTGTCCCCCTCTACGACTATGCGTCCATTGAGGGCGCAAGCCTCGATTTCCGAATTATACGCAAAAGCCGGGGGCAAAGCCGATGGAAAAGTGCGCGCCGTAGCGGGCGATTGTGCCGACGTTGTTCACAAACACGAAAGTGCCGGAGTTGCTCGCATACGGGGAACGGAGCCACCAAAAAGCGGCGGTACTCGTGCCGTCGTGCTTGTGCTTAATTTTGCTGTTCCCGGCGGAATAATAGGCGTACTGTGCTTGTTTGTTCTTCTCGTTCGTGTTTCCGTAGGAGATGCTACCGAAAACCTCGAACTCCGAGAGGAGGAAAAAGTAATCCGTCGTCGCTGTGACGTAGCTCGCCGTCGAGCCACCGCCGTTTGCCGTATTGTCCGTGTACTTGGTAACGGACTTGAGGACGGCACGGAGCGCCGCCGGAATGACTGCGATAATCGTCCCGGAATAGTTCGAGAGGCTCATCCCGCAAATGTTTGTACGCATTTGCGAGCTCGCCCATCCGCCGGAGTTCGTTCGACTGCTGTTCATGGAGAAATAGCCGGTTGTCGAAACGGTCGAGTTATAGGAGCTGTCGCAGAGGCAAACGCCCGTACCGCCGGTGAGCGCGGTCTTTGCAAATTGGAAATGAATGCGGTTTTCGCCCTCGATGCTTGCATTGTGATTGAATCCGATAATAAAAGCATAGGTCGTATAATCGGAAAGCGAAAGATGGCCAACTGTGCCGTTAAGCGTGATAGCCTTGCGGTCGCCAATGCTCCAATAATTTGAACCCTGTCCTGCATCGGAAACTTCACGAATTGTCGCCCAGTCGTTTTCATCTAAAATTGGTGAAACAGAGGAGAATACGATATCTTCGCCCGTCCCGTCGACCAGCGTGCGGCCTTTTTGGATGCTATATGCTGTCCCGTCCACAAGGCATTTCCCCGCTTTAACATCATAGAGCGTGCCACCTATGATAGTTTTGTGGCTCATCTCCGCACCTCCTTACTTGAAAACCCAGTTGATGGCATAGTTCTCGGTCGGCGTGGTCTCAACGTTCACGAGCGTCTGCTTGACGATGTTGCCGGATGCGATGTAGTCGCTTCCGCGCGTCGCCGCCACAATCCCGCCCGAGCCGTTGCCCTTGAGGATACCTTTGGCGTTAATTTGAGACTGTGCAGCAAACCAGCTCAATGCAATGTTTTCTGGCTGCACTTTTATTTCGAGTGACTGGCTACCAGACAAAACCTCAAACCCTATGCTAGAATCTCTGGCAAAACTTGTCATTCTACAGTCAAAGGACTTACTAAGGGGTCCAAAATACAGACGTGCTATTACGGCCTTCCCGGCTATATACGCCGCCTGTATTTCTTCAAAAGTCTTGTCTGCGTGCTCAATCGTACTCCAATTGCTCGTGGTCATATTTACAACAAATACATCTTTCTCGCGGTCTTTCCACTCCTGCCCGTCCGCAGTTTTAGTGAGCAGCTGCCCTATCGTCGCGGTTGTATTGTTGGCGGGCTTATCGAGCTTGTCGTTGACCGCTTTGCGAATGTCGGGGTGCGCCGTCGTGCTCTCATTGTGTGCTTTGATTTGCGCGGACACATCCGGCGTGGGAATCTTACCAATAGCGTCATCAACGTACTTGTAGATGTCCGTACGCTTGCCCTGCGGGTCGTAGATGGAGGCGACGCTTTCTGCCGCTGCATTGGCCATCTCTTTTTTGTCCGCGTCCGTAAAGTAATCCGTGCCCTTCACGGGCGTCTTCCCGTCCGCGCCCTCTGGGCCGGTATCTCCCTTCGCGCCGTCAGCACCGGCAGGCCCCCGTGCGCCCGTGTCGCCCTTCGGGCCCTTGAGGTTCACGGTCTGCGGATTCGCCTTGCCGCCGTCGTTCGTCCACGACAGGTCGCCGTCGTCGCTCATGCTCGGCGTGAACGTCACGCCGTCCTTGCCGGCGGCACCGTCTGCGCCTTTCGCACCATCCTTGCCCGGGGCTCCATCCGCACCGGCAGGGCCTTGAGGGCCGGTCTCGCCGGGATCGCCTTTCGGACCCTGCGGACCCTCGGGCCCCGTGTCACCCTTCGCGCCCTGCAAGGGGCCGTTGTTGATAAATTCGCCGGTAATGCCGTCGAAAATGTAGATATCATACGGCTGTGCCGCGCCCACGCCGTAGGCGTCGCCCGCCGCTGCCGTCGCTTTCTTGGCCGCGTCCAGCGCCGCCTTGCTCGCGTAGTAGCCCAGCACCTTGAAGCCGCTGCCGGTCTCCCCCTTGGGGCCTGCGGGGCCCTGTTCGCCTTGCGGGCCGGTCTGTCCCTGCGGGCCCTGTTCGCCCTGCGGGCCGCGCGGACCTTCGGGGCCGGTCGGTCCGGTCGCGCCGATGTCACCTTTCTCTCCTTGGGGGCCGGTATCGCCCTTGTCGCCTTTCAGCGCGGTGAGCTGCGCCGCCGTAAAGTCGGAATAGGTAAAGGCATCGCCCTTGTCTCCCTTTGCACCCTGCGGGCCAGCGGGGCCGGTCTCGCCTTGAATGCCCTGCTCCCCCTGCGGGCCGCGCGGGCCGGTTTCACCTTTGGGGCCCTGCGGACCCGTTGCGCCGGTATCGCCCTTCTCGCCTTTTGGGCCCTGTGCGCCGGTTGCGCCCGTGTCGCCCTTGGGGCCGGTTGCGCCGGTATCACCCTTCGGGCCCTGCTCGCCGGTATCACCCTTCGGGCCAACTTCTCCCTGCGGGCCCGTCGCAGGAACGCCGGTATCGGCAAAGGCTCCCGCCGCCGCATCCCACTTGAACCAGTTGCCCGTGGTCTCGTCGACGTATGGCATCTTGGATACCGCCGTCTCCGCATCCGCCGCCGCCTGCAAAACCTCATCGACCCAGCTTTGATAGGCCGGAGGCGGTGTCTCGCCGCTGTCTTCCAGCGTTTCGCGCACGCGTGTTTTATATATCTGGCTCTTCACAATGGTATCGCCCACGGTATAGCGCAGCTCTGCCGCGCCCTCACCGGCCACCGCCGTATCAACGCTCGATACCCGCCACACGAGCGCGCCGTCCTCTTCCGTCACCGTCACGGGATACGGCTGCGCATCACCGTTTCGTTGCACAATCAGGCTCGCCACGCCCTCGCCATAGCCCTCGCGCCACTTTTCCAGCACGTCAAAGACGACCTTGCGTGCCTGATTCTCGCCCCTGCGCCCGAGCTTGATTTCTTCGAGCGCGTAAGCATTTTCAATAACCATGTTGTCACCTCTCTTATGAAAACGGCGCAGCAAGAGCGACTTTTTCGTCCCTTGCTGCGCCGTGTCGCAACTCATTTTTCGTGTCTCGCGGTCGTATTCACTTACGCGTTGTGGGCCTTCGCGCTCTCAACGTAGTCGCTGCTCATCGTCTGGATGAGATTCGCGGTCGAGGCATCCTGTCTCATCTGGTTCTGAATGGCCCACAGGAACTTTCTTTTGACCTGCACGGTCACGCCGCGCTGAATCAGGCAGCTTTCGCCGTTCACGCACACCAGCAGGTCATCCTTGTACTTGCCGCTGTCCTTGAACAGGCGGACGCTGACGTACTCCTCGCCCGCGGGGGCGGCGTTCACAGCCGCAACGGCGTTCTTTGCTTCGCTCATCGGTCTTTCCTCCGTTTCAGTGTCGGGGGCGGCGTTCACAGCCGTCCCCTTGGTGGTTAGGTCAGCGGGGTCTCATCGAACGTGGAAGTCGTTTCCACGCGAATCATATACGCCTCAACCAGACGTTCGGCGACCTTGGTTGCCTTCCAGCCGACAGTTGCACGCTGGTTCAGCGGGTCAGCCGTACCGGCAGAGCCGAGCGGCTTGACGATGTGCTCAAGACCGCCGCCGGTCAGTTCGGTCGTGCCGTAAGCCTCCGCGCCCATGATGAGGGTGGAGTAGACGTTGCGGCCCTTCGCACCGGCTTCGCCCGGATAGATGGCGGTCGACGCCGTCGGGGTGGTAGCAGGCGCTTCTTTCAGCGTGATCGTCGCGCTGCCAGCAGCCGCGGCCGAGGCGCTCTCGATCTCAAGGAGCGCACCATCGATGACGACTTCACGGCCAGCCAGCTTTGCGGCGTCGGCAGTGGTGATGGCCTCGTTTACGGTCAGGACCTTGCCGGATGCGCTCTTGACGGTCAGGTCGCGTGCGGCCTCGGTCAGGTCGTCCGCATGGAACACCTTCGCTTCGGTCGTCTCGATGAAGCGGACGCCCGCGATCTTGCCGATCTCGTCGTCATAAATGTTGCTGGTGTCCTTGTACTCGTGCGGGCGCTTCCAGTCAGGGTCATCCTGAATGTCGTAGGAACAGTCAGGGTGAATGATGGCCCAGTAGGAGCCCTCATAGCGCGGAGCGTTCATGGTTTTCAGGAAGCGAACCGCCTTGCGGACGGCGCGAACCGTGAAATAGTGGTTGCCCGTGGCCTCGCCGCCAACGAGCAGATGGCGGCCCGTCACCTGACCCTCGCCGTACTGGACGTTAGAGCCGCCGTTGATGACCTCGCGGGTGATGGTGTCGAGCGTGCGGCCCGCCTGAGAGCCGAGCAGCACCGTCGCTTCCTGCAGGTTGTTGTCGATGGCGGTCAGGTCGAGAATATCGGAAATCTCGACGAAGTCGCCGTACTGGTCGACCTGCGCGGTCAGCGTGGTCATGGACAGCTTGCGGCCCTTGGGCGTAACGCCTTCGGTGATGGGCGTCAATGCCTTGGGCAGCGGATCATACTTGCGGAACTCGATCTCCTTGCCCTTGCCCTTGGGGATGTTTCGCTTCTGCGCGAAGCGGTCATGCACCAGCTCGGGTTCGGCGTTGTCAATCAGGGTGTCGCAGTAGTAGGTCTTCATCTCGCCCGAGAGACCGGCATCGGTCGTCACGTTCGTCTGGCCCTCAAACAGGCTCAGAATGACGGGCAGAATGAAAATGTCTTTGAACTTCTTCATAGAGTTTTGTCTCCCTTCTTGCAGTCGGTAAATTTAGGCGGGCATCAGAATACGATGCGCTCGCCGCGCCGAACGCGCCTTGCGATCTCTGCGCGGTCGGCCTTCGTGAATTTGCTCGGGTCACTCTTGACAATGACCCCCGGCTGGGAAGTGGTTCCGTTCTCGTTTGGGCGCATTCCTTTCGCGCGGACGTTGTCCATCACGCGCTTTTCCATCTCTGCCGCAGCTTTCGCCGCACTGCGAGCCTGAATGTCGCCTAAATGGGATACCTCGTAAGCGTCTTTTACAGGAACGCCAGCGCGCAGCATCGCGATGAAGCGAGGATTCTCCGCGACTTCGCGCTTGAGGTCGAAATCAGGGTACTCACCCGGCGCGTCCGCCGTGCCGGCCAGCTCGCTCGCCTGACGGATCCAGTCGTTATATGTCTCGTCGGCTTTCTGCTGGCGCTGTCTGTCTTCTTCCTGACGTTTGAGCGCTTCGTTTTCCTGCTGCATCCGCGCATACTCGCGGTACTGTTCCACGCTCATGCCCATGCTCTCCGCTTCCGCGTTGTAGAGCACGCTGTTGAGCGCCGCATCGCCCTCAAAAGCCGCACGAAGCTTACTCATATCGCCGTCCGACACGCCATAATGGCGCATCAGTGTGTCGATAATGGGCTGCGAATCGGCGATTTTCTGGTCTTTGGCCTTCTCTTCACCGAATCTGCGGTTGATGATGCGCTGCGTCTCCGCAGTATAGACGTCCTTGTACTTGCCGTTTACGAGGTCAAGGAACTCCTTTTTCAGGTCTTCCCCGCCTTTTTCCGCAGCCCCGGCGTCGTGCTGCTGCATCTTCGCGCCATCGCCATTCGGCTCGCCAGAAGAGGCCCCCGTATCGTCAGGTGTCTCCTGCTTGCCGAACACGACGTTGGCGTATTCGCCCGTTTTGCCCTTCCGGGTGGGAGAAGAGCTTGCATTCGTGGTCTCGCCCTGTGTGCTCACGCCTCCCTCAGCGCCGCCCGATGCACCGGCAGCGGCCCCCGCAGCGGCAGCGCCGCCGTCAAAGAGGCTCAGGATCACGCGAAGCGTGGTTTTGAGGTTCATGGTATCCCTCCTGCTTGTCAAATCGCGGATATTCGGCCCTCCGTGTAGGCCGTGCAGCGCTTCCCATTGCCCGCAGGGGAGGGGGAGAGCGGCGAAAAGATGAAGAAAAACGCCGCCCCTCCCTCGCGGGCGTATGAATAGGAGGAAGCCACTCGCACGCCTAAAGCGTAACATGCGGCTTCCTCCATCTCACCACGGGTGAGCAAAATTTTTTAATTTTCTGCGAAACTGACCATAATGGCATCCGGCCTCATGTCCTCAAGCTGCTTGAGCCCGATGCAGGCCGCAATAAATGCCGCCTCGATGCGCTCATCGCCGCCGCAGTGGATGAGGAAGCGCGGCGCACCCTCGTCTATCTCAAAGCCATAGACCTCGCACTCTCCATCGGCTTCCATGTTCTTTACATAGCCACCGAAAGCGTACATCACGCCAGTGATGTAGTTGCAGCATTTCTCGTCCGCCGAATGGCCTTCGCACAGGATCATGTAGCGACCGATCTCGTGCTCGATGTGAACCATCGTCATGCGCTTACACCCCCGGCATCGCCGCACTGCTGCCCGTGTCCATGTTCGGCTTAGACTGTTCGGCAAGCTTCTGCATGTACGGCGTCTGCGCGCTCTGCGCGTCGGCGTTCTTGCTCTCAATTCCGCCGCTGCCGCTCTTACGTGTCGAGCCACCGCTCTGCGTGCCGCCCGCCATTCCGATGCCCATGTCCTGTCCCGTAAGCTGCTGGATGACCGCGAGCGCCTTTTGCAGTTGATCGCTCTGCTGCTGCACGACGTTGTAGAGCGTCGCGCCCTCGTTGACCTGGCTTTTGATCTTGTCGATTCCTTCGAAGTCCATCATGTCGAGCGCAATCATGCTTTCCTGCGCCCTGTCTGGGGAGAAGAATCCCAGCGAATACAGCTCTTTCGCCCGCTCGTTCTGTTCTGCGCGGGAGAATGGATTCTTCTTCTGCGCCTTGATCTTGATGTCAAAGACCGGTCTGCGGAACAGGTCATTGCCGAGGCTGTCCACGCCCGTCACCTGATCGCCAAGCTCGTTCACGCCGATCTGCGCATACTCGTAGGGCATTTCATTCGTGATGCGGAAAGTGCGCGCTGCGTCGTAGAACTGCCGCATGCGCTCGATGCACAGCTTCACGATTTTCGCCTGCGCGCGGTAGCACGCCGAAATCATATCGCGGCTCGCCTTGTTGCCCGCCTCCTGCAGTGCAGAAATAGCCGCCGCAGCCGTCGCACCGCTGGATGTGCCGCCGTTGGACACGTCGCGGTTTGAGCTCGTTTCCTTCATCTCGTCGATCTTCATCTGCACGATATTCGCGTAGATGGAATCGAGCGGGCGCGTCGTTACCTCGCGGAGCCTGCTCTCGTCGATCTGTCCGGACACGTGGATGATCGGCTTGCGCCAGTCAAGGAACTCTTCTTCGTTGATGTTCAGGCTTTCGCTCGCGAAATACCGGCGCTTGCTGCCCATCATTGAAGTTTCGAGGATGTTGCCCCACAGCTTGTCGATGTAGAGCTGCGGATCCTTTGCAATGGCTGTATATCCAAATCCCGCAGGTGTGCCCTTTTCGGGGAACAGCACGTCGAACACGAACGGATATTCGCCGTCTTCGTAGAAGCCACTCTCCGCATATTCGGGGTCATTTTCGCTGGCGTAGATGATATGCTCCTCGTCGATGAACTTCGCGTAGTGCAGTACCGTTCGCCCGTCTGCGGTCCTCTTGCGGTAATACCAGTCGATCACGGCGACCTTGTTGCTCGTGTCCACCGTATCGTCGTACTCGTATTTTGCCGTTTCAATGCTGCTGCCGCTGAGCTTATCCGCAAACTGCGGGTATTCGTCCTCGATGATGTCGCGGTCGACGAGCGCCACCGTAAACACGTTGCGGCTCTTCTGGATGTCCTCAACCCCCGGCTCCCAGAAGATATTCAGCGGGTCAATGCCCTCGATAGCGATGTCTCCGAGCCCATTGTCTTTCTCCTTGTCCCAGAACACGCCGTAGATCGCCACACCGTGTTTGAGCTTTTCCCACCACTCGAAGCTGTATGTGCTGTCAAATTCGTTGTATTCCATGATAACCGGCAGCACGGACGAGAGCGTCTGCGCGCTTTCCTCGTCGCTCTGTTCGCGAGGCAGGCATACGGGCTCGGGGTAGTTGTCCATCGCGTCGGCGTGCTTATTCATGATCGAGTTAAACAACCACGCACTCGCAGGCTCGGGCGATTCCCCCGCGTCTTTCGTCCCGTGGCGGATATCCTCCCAATGCCGCAGCTTCCACCAGCGCTCCTCGCTGATGATGCGATTCTCGAAGTTGCTCTTGCCCTGCTTGTACTTTTGCAGCGTTTCTACGGCGTCGCCGATCTCCTTGCTGCCAATGGCTGCGCCGCTGTTCATCGCCGCGTCGCTGTCGCGGAATGCGCCTACAAGCGGCGCTTCCGCCTTTGCATCCAACATCGCAGCAGCGCCAGCCGCGTCGGCCTGCTGCTGCGTCTGCGGGAATTTTCTCGTTCCTGCCATGTCTTCCCCTCCTGTCAGTTGTGTTGGAACCACGCATATCTGTCGTAGCTCGGCGTATTGATGTCCAGCGGGTCGTACAAGACCGGCTTCGGCGGCTTATTTACCCGTGCCGCAATGGGATTCTCCATGCACACATAGCGTGTCATGTCGTAGATATGATCCTCCTGCTCGGTGTTCACGTCCTCAACGTCTTTTTCGTCGTAAACCAGGTTTGGCACCGTGCGAATGAAATTTTTGCACGTATCGAAGATATACAGCATCGGCACACCGTTCTCATCGAACGCGAATCGGTTGTGCAGCTGCATCTTGCCGTCGATGCGGGCGTTATCCCCCTTCTCGAAGTATACACGCTCGCGCTCAAAGAGCGAGCCGATGCTCTCTGTGCCCTGCGTCCCCCAAATGGCGGGATCGCCCACACGGAAGATGTGCCGCCCCTTGAGATTTGGGTCTTCTGCCTCAATGCGCTTCATCTCGCGGGCAACCGCCGTCGGCTCCATCTTCACGCCCTCGTTCGGCGTGCCCGTGCAGCCGTAATATTCCCGGATGTGGTAGAGCCTCCTGTCTTGGTCGACCGCAAACCAGCCGATGGCAAACGGCCTTGAATAGCCCCAGTCCATTGCGCACCAGATCGGCCACTCCTTCGGCACATGAAACGGCGCGATGACGTGCGTATGGATGCGGTCGCGGTAGTGTTCGCTGTCATTGCGCCACTCGGTAAACACCTGCCCGGAGAACGTGTCCCAGTCACCGTAGAGCAGTGCGTTCTTTTCCGCCTCCGGCATCGACGCAAGGCGCGTCAAATAGCTGTCGTCGTTTTTCAGCAGTATCTTATTGTCGAATACCGTGCTCGGCACGAAGATGCGGCTCTTCTGCCGATACTCTTCGTGCCCATCCGGAAAGCGCACGACTGCATCCTCGCGGATGGTCCTCATCGGCGGCGCTGCCGTGATGAAACGTTCCTTGACCCATCCGTGCCCCACACCGCCGGGGTTCGCCGTGCTGCGGATGTATACGCGCGTCCCCGGACCGTTCGGTCGGTTGCGGGAAAAGAGGTAGCTATATTCCTCCCACGTAAAGTGGGTCAGCTCGTCGAATGCGATAAAGTCATACGCCTGTCCTTGATACTTGATCTTGTCCTTTGCGTACTGCATCGAGCCGAAGAGTATTTTCGCCCCGCTCGGGAATGTCCACGTGTGGCTGCTGCCGTTGTAGCGCGCGCCCGGATAGATGCGCGGGTAGTAGTTCAGCGTCTTGTCAATGAGCTCGGCAAGCTGCGGGAAGGTCTTTCGCAGGATGATCGCCTTGTAATACGGGATATTCACCTGCCGCAATGCCTCGATGACCAACGCGTCGGATTTTCCCCCGCCTAACCGGCTGCGCCGCCGTATAGAGCCTCGTCCTCCCAGCGGCTCATAAAGAGCGCCTGCTTGGGCTGCGGCTTCCATACCACGCTACGCTTCGCCATTCGCATCACCTCCCGCGTCCTGCGGAACAGGCATTACCGCGGGCAGCTCTGCCACCCCGCACACGCTCTCTCCGCCGTCGTCCTTCTTCTCGTCATTTATCCAGCGGAAATTGTATCTCAGGCTGAATTCCGCACCACGCTGTCCGTCTCGGTCGAAGAGGCGTTCCTCTGCGTAAGCTTCGATGCGGGCCTTCGCGCGCGTAACCGTGTCAACGAACTCTTTCTTTGCCTGATAGTTCAGCAGCGCTTGACGGCTTGTAAATCCAAGCGCGAGCGCCAGCCCCGTCACCGTCGGTGGGCGCTGATGAATGATAAACGGCTGCCCGAATTTGTCGAGAATCGGCATCCCGTCGTCCCCTATGATCGGCTCGCCCTTGCAATCCTCAAAGTATCGGTCAATGACGGCCTGCATTTCTTCGACCGTCGCATATTTGGGAGGATGCCCAGTTTTCGCCATGCCGCCACCGCCTTTCTTTTTTATGCTGCAAGCCCCCCGTCCTCGGCCTTATCGCGCAGCATTCTTATCCCCGCTCGGGGAACCGAGCTTCCTATTTCCGACGGTAACACGCCATCTTTTATTTCTCACCACGGGCGCATGAATTTATTTCTTTTTCCCGCTTTTTCTCTATATAGTCTATATAGCTACATATACACGGAATAGATACATCTCTGCGTATACTCCCCTCTCTCCCTATCCCCCTATAGTCCCCCTTCCCCTCTCTCCCCGCTCACATCATATCTCCCGCGTTGTCTCAATCATACCGTGGATCGTGCCTTACAAATGGTCATCGTTTGGTCAATATTTGGTCAAAAAAATATTTCAAAAAGCTCTTGACATTGCGCTAATATTAGCGTATACTAAGCATGTAAACAAGAGGGGGGCACCCCAGGAGGAAACAAAAAATGATGATGAACGCCGAGATGATCAAAAACATTAAGAAGGTCGCCGAGGAAATGGACCTGAGCTGGGATTACGAGTTTGTCGGCGTGCGCGTGCAGGAGCAGGACTTTGAGCTTGGCACGATCGAGCACCTCTCCCATGTCTGGGACAACGGTGACGATACCGGCGTTGAGCTGGACGGCATCTGCACCTGCAAGCTGGATCGCCTTGGCGTTAATCAGTACTACGGCGACCATGTCGCTATCATCTGCGGCAACGAGGCCGAGTACGGCGAGGACGACGGCGAGCTCATCATCCGTGACGCCGAGGTCGTTAAGGTTATCTGCTAAGAGGAGGAGATAAGATGCGGAGGAAGTACAACGACTGTCAGCGCGAGGACGGGGACTGCACCGTGTGCTCGATGGTCAACTACGGCAGAGACTGCCATAACCGCCCGATCACCAAGCTGGAGTGGTCGCGCCGCATGGCGAACATGACGCAGGCCGAGCTGGCCAAAAAGTCCGGCGTCAATATCCGCCAGATCCAGCGCGTGGAGCTGGGAGAATCCGATGCCGGGAATTTGACGGCCAAAAACCTGATTGCCATTGCCGAGGTTCTTAGCGTGACTCCAAAAGCCATTATATAAACACACAAAAGAGAGCACCGAGGTTAATCGGTGCTCTCTTTGTCCGTCTACTATCTTTAATCACGCTTTCACAGCAAGCTTTCTCTTCGCCCACGCCCACAGGTTACGCCACGGATGGGATTCTGCGTAATTGGCGCGCTGCTCGGCGTTGTAGCGCCTGTTACGCATTACATTAAGGGCCTCTTGCTTAAAAGCGCACTCGTCGTTTGCCCGCCCAAGCGCCTCCTCAGTGTCAGTGAGCTTATTTCGCAACGCATCCGCGTCCGCTTTCAGGTTTGCGATCACGTTCTCGCGGGTGATGGCCTCGCCGTTCATCTGGCTGATCTGCTCGGTCAGGGCGGCGTTCTTTCGCTGCATCGCCGCCTTTAGGTTCGCATATTCGGCAATCAGATCGTTCTTTACGTCAATGTAGTTTTTCAGCTCAGTAATCTCTGCTTCAAGCGCCGCAGTCTTTTCCTGCGCGTCCTCTACCATCTTCGCCATCTGCTCTTTGGTGTACTTTTTGATGTTAATGCTCATTGGTTACTCCCTTCATTTTCAGCTGTTCCGGCGCACGCCGGTCAGATACCACTTTGATAACCTTGCAATCGCCGTATCGCTCAAGGTCCATGGCGATGCGCTCCTTGATGCCCTGCGCATCAGCGGCGGGGACGTTGGCTTTAATCGTGATCGTCAGCATATACGTTACCTTTCACGTGCTCTTTCCACCACAGATATTCTTTGCGCTCTCGTCGATATTCAAAAATCAGGCTTTCCGCCTTGCAAATATCGCGGAATCTGTTACTTGCTGCAATCCATGCAGTCTCAACCAGCCACCATAAAAAGCATAACGCTGCAAGTATCGCTGCAATGCCGCCAATCGCTATAAAGAACATTCCAACGCCTTCAACAAAAGATTCCATTCGTTACCCCTCCTTCGGCTCGCCGTATCTGCAAAAATCGTTCTCACCAACATTGCGCCTGTTGCATGGCGAATGTCTGTTGTGACACGTCAGCGTCCCCGGCTTCCCGTATCGCTGGGTAAGCTCGGACGGCAATGTGCTGTGCTTGCAGTCCTTGCACCGCGTCACGACCACGGCGTCTACAATAGGGATGGCCCTAATATCTGCTGCTGTAGCGTAAAGCTCCCAATTTTCATCTGGTCGCCAATGAATAGCATCCCTGTCAATCAGTCGCATCGCTGTCACCTCCGTCCATCTTCGCGTAGTTCTCCACAAAGTTACAAACTCTGGCAGCGCAGGAGAGGCACAGTTGTTTCTCTGCAGAAAATGGTGTCTTAAAATTTACAACGCCGTAGTGATTGAAATCCAGATTCACGCCGTCAACCTCGTAGTCAATCTCGCGCCCACACATATCACAGAACACTTTAACCATCAACTATTTCCTCCGTCCATCTTCGCGCCACAATGCGGGCAAAATTCAAACACCTCTGCATCATCATCAGCATTTTTGTAAGGCTCGTTGTGCAGACACCGTGAGCAAATGCGGTCGCGTTTTCCTGCAACAGAGACCCACCGTCCATGCACCACCGGCGCAACGTCAGCGGCGGGAATTTTCTTCAACGCTCTCGCTGATTTCCATACAGCTTCATAAGCCGAGCGCGTCGGGGCTTTCCCTGCAAGATCGATTATAGCATTAAACGCAGTTTCTCGCTTAATGTATTCATCCATTGTCAGCCCTCCTGTTCCACTTTTCGACGATAAATTTGGGGTCGCTATATACTCCACTTTCAAAACCACACTCTGGACAGTATATATAGCACTCTTCTGGGCTGTTGCCATCTACTGTTTCAAGGATTACTTCTCCACCGCAGAACGGGCATAGTTCTAAGTCAAACATTACTCTACCTCCTGCATCCAGAACTCGCGGCGACAGGGTTCGCAAACACACGTTTCTACCGCCGAATATGCCCCGCACGCCTCTCTATCATCTCTACATTCTTTTGTTAGTTCTGCTGGGCAAATGGTAAGTACGCCTGTGGTTTTGTCTATCCTCGCCTCCGGCCACTGCTCCAGAAACACGCTCTGCCGCGTCTTGACAGGATTCATCTTTGCCCATTCCTCAACTTCGGCCACAACGTCCTCTGGGGAATCCGTCTCTCTGCCAACGCAGGGATAAATGAAACGATTTTTCAGCGCTCCCTTTTCATCCATGCGTCTCAATTGCTTAACAAATTCAATAGCGTCCATCTTTACCTCCTAAAACTTAAAGCTCTCTCTGAGCCTCTTCCTGTTGATATCCGCCTCCGCCGTAAAGTAGCGGTGAGCCTCGTTGATGTAGACGACGCGCCCGTGCGCAGTCGTCTCTTTCGTGGTCACGCTCATAATGCCGTTGCTGCCCTTAAATGCGGCAGGCTTCCAGCTAAATGGTTCTCCGATGTTCATTCGTCCTCCCTAATGTCTCCGCCCCATTGCTCCGCCATCGCTTTGGCGATGCCAGGGAAGGTTTTGCTTCTGGCTTTTGCCGTACGCGGGTCATTCCATCGCATGATCTTACCAGTCTCGTCTTTTGCATAGTTTGCGCTTGCCCCCACACTGTATCCACCTGGCAAAATATCTCCTGCATCTACAATGTTTGTCGGTCGCAAAGTTGGTAAGCCTTTCGTCCATAGGCAAGTCTTTTTTCTTGCGTGGTGCCCGAATTCATACGGCTGGATAATACAATCAGGCTTACGATAGTGTGTAGACATATATCCGACCGGATTTTCTACCGCGATTTTACAAACGTTGGCATTTACAAAGGCCAGGAAAAACGCCGCAGCTTCTTCCCGCAACTGCAATCGCTCGCCGCGCTCGATGGACGAGATTGTGCTGTCTGCGACGCCTGACTTCTCCGCAAGTTCTGTCTGGTTCATCCCTCTCATCAGACGCAGGGCTTTCACCTTCTCGCCGATGCGTTCCTCGGTCGGAATGCCGCTTTTCCCCTCGTCATCCTCCCGTAAAAAGTCGAGCAGGTTAATGCCGACTGCGCGGCAGATCCGCTCGCACAGCGGGATAGTCGGCATGATGCGTGCCATCTCGTAGTTGCACAGCTGACCTTGCTCAATGCCGCACATGCTGGCAAAACTCGCTTGGCTCATGCCAGCGGCAGTTCTCAGCCCACGGATCCGCTCCGCAGTGTCTTTTACATTCATCTTTTCGCTCCCTTATTTTCTCAGTTTCTGACCGCGCCGCGTCTTGAATTGGCGCGCGCCTAAGTAATCGTCTTTCTCCTGCGCTTCTCGCTGCTCTTCCTCCCGTGCGGCTCGGTGTTTTGCGATATCCGCCGCGTAGTACGGGCAATGGTCTTGACAGCCGGGATACCGCGTCGGCGGCAGGCAATGCAGGCAATGCTCAAAGCTCATCGGTAAACTCCCTTGCGCTTCGCGATTTGGTCAGCGTTACTATCGTGACTGGCGTCTCATTCGTGTATCTTTTCCTCGCCGCAATATTCCATATCGCCGCGTCATCCGGGTAAGCGTACCCGTTGAGCGCATCCATGACGGATTTGACGATGTTGTCGAGGTCCCCGCGCTTTGTGTACGGTTTAGCAACCATTTCCTCGCTTCGTTTCTTCGGCGTCCCCTTCGGAATCGGGAAATACGCTACAACATCGAGTTCCAGCGCATCGCCCTCGGCAAACGGCATCATGTGCTCCCGTTCCCATGCCGCACGTATGGCAGCCTCGTATTCCTGTGTGCTCTTCGGCGTGTAAGTACCATGCCGCGTGACGCGGGGCCTACCCTTCGGGACGGGCCTGCCGTCAACGAAAAAATGCACGCTTTCGGCCTGCCGCCGTTCCCTGCTCATCGTCTTGCGCACCTGCTTCTGCGCTTTAGGGCCGAGCCGTGCAAGGTCAACTGACGTCAGTGCCATCGTCGGCCTCCCTGATTCGCACTGGCAGGACCATTTTGACGTCCTCGTGGTTGGTCTTGATTGTAATGGGCCCAAGTGTCCCACGAAATTCCAGAATAGCAGGCTGCTTGAAGGCGCCGCCGACGCTGGCCTTTGCCGCCTGCAACGCCGAGAGAAGATACTCGGCATTCACGCCGATACGGAATGTCGGCTCATTGGGCAGGGTTTTTTCCCAATCCAGAAACTTTCCAACCGGCTGAACAAAACCGAAGATGCAGCCGAGGCATTCGATCTCAACCACGCTTTCCGTCTTGTCCCGTTCTTTCAGCTCCAAGCGCATGGAATTACCGCGTGGCAGGCGGATACTCGGCTTGATGTAGCAATCGAAATCCTCTTCGACCTCGCAACAGGTCGCGCGCTCCACAAAAAGCCGGAAGCCGTCTGTGGCGATAGCCGTAACCGCCTTGTCCTTCTTGCGAAATTCCAGCCGGATATTCTTGTACATCGGCCGGCTCACGCTTGTTGATACCGCGCCCTTTACGGCGGCGATGATCGTGTTGAACGCGTTGGTGTCCATGATAGCCAGTCTCATTTCTCTTCCTCCTTTGCGCCATTGTGGTCGCGCGGGTCATCCCGCAGACCGACACCGATGATGTAGTTTTCGCCATCCCTTCTGGCATGCACTTCGTACTTGCGATAGGTTTCCCGTGCGTCGAACTTCGGCAGCATCAGGCGTTTGCCGATGACCGCCCCCGTGTCGGGGTCTACTGCGTCCTCACCGTAGGCAATCGCCACCTGCGCAAGCAGCGCGTCGGTTGCAATGCTGATCTCGGCAACGCCGCTGGCGCGCTTGGAAAGCTGCGCGTTCAGCTTCATTAGGTCGCCGCAGCGCTTTTCGTAGCGGCCAATCTCGTGTTTGAGCTTCTTGATCTTGTCTCTGTTTCTTTCGCTCATCGGTTCTCCGTCCTTTCGTAGTGCAGCGTCAGCGCCCGGGCGATCGGGCAGTGTCGCCATTCTTCGTTGGCGCAGTAGCGCCGCGTATATTCGTCCAGCTCTTCTTTCGGCAGTTTGACTTGGGCGCCCTCGCAGTTGAGATAGTCGCGGTAGTCCCGCGAGTAAAACGGGCACTTGAAAATGCCCCCGCGATACCCGCTCACGGCGCACCGCCTGCCATTTCGGCAGCCGCCGCTTCCCACGTTAGCCCGTGTTCTCTCGCATAACGCGATATGCTCGGCATGAACGCCTCCTGTTCGGCTGTCCGCTCGATGTATGGCTTCATCCACGCCACCGAGACGTGTGGGAAAACTGTGCCCCTGATCTTTGCCAGCACTTGGCCGACCTTCGGCGGAAATCCCCTCGTATCCTCGGCAATCAGCGAATTCATTGCGTTCATCGCCTCGGCAGGGTCTTCATTTCCCAGCATGTCCAACCAGAGGGAAACCAGTTCTTCGGCTTCTACGCGGGTCATCTTGGCGTAAGCCTGCGGATATGCTCGTTTTATCCGCCCCAAAAGGCTAATCACGTCAGATCTTTCCACGGCTCTTCTCCTCCTCCAGCATCTCGGCGAAAACATCGCCGCCGACAAACGGCTTATTTTGCGGCGCTTTGCCGCCCTTGTCTTGCTCTCTGGAGAGCCACGAGGTGATAAAGCGCTTAATCCCTCCGCGAGTTTTACGCTTGGTAGGGTTTGAATCGCACCACCCCGCCATGTTTCTGAGCTGTTGTAGAACGTCAACGTTCGGATAGAGCTGCGACCATTTGGCCCTGTCATTCTCCGAAACGTCGAAAAAAGTCCCGTCATTCAGCGGCAAAGAAATCACCGGCGGCGCGCCAGCCGCTTGCGGCTCAGCGCAATAATCTTTCGGATTGGATTCTGGATTCGGATTCGGATTCGGATTCGGATTGGATTCAGGCGGTGATTCACCGTGACCCACCGTGACCCACCGTGAAATATCAGAATCCGACGGGGCGGGGTATTTCGATTTCTTCGTTTGTATCCTTTGATGCTCGCTCCAATTCGGAAAGCAAAAATAGGGTTCCCCTGCAACCTCATAGAGGAGAATGCTACCAGTGCGTTCCAGAGCTGCCAGCGCCTTTTGGATATCCTGCTCCCGTACTTCCTTTCGGCGCGGGAACACAAACCCTTTCAAAATCTCCGGGTCCGCGCTGCCCCGCCCGTAATCATCGACGTATGTAACCAGATACGCCCATGTGCGAAATTCAAAATCCGAAAGACTGTTGATCTTTTTGCTGGTGCGAATCGTTTCTTTAATCAGTCTATTCGGCATTTGCTCACCGCCTTAAAACGGCAGCTCGCCGTCATCCTCGCCGACCTCCGTAAAGCCGTCTGCGGCGCTCTCTGCGGCGTTTCTGCTCTGGGCGGTTTCGTTACCATCCGAGCGCCTGTTGTCCGCGAAATACACGCTGTCAGCCTGCACCTCGTAGCTCCTGCGCTTGTTGCCGTTCTTGTCCGTCCAGTCGCGCATCTGCAAGCGCCCCTCGACGCCGATCATGCGACCCTTATCGGCGTAGTTGCAGAGCACTTCTGCCGTGCCGCGCCATGCGACAACGTCGATCCAGTCTGTGCCGCCCTCCTTGCCGTTGCGGTCAACGGCAAGAGGGAACGACACAACGGATACTCCGCTGTTCGTCTTTTTCAGCTCCAAGTCACGCCCGATGCGTCCCATCAGGCACACGCGATTCATGCTCACTGTGCGTCACCGTCGCTTTCGATGACCTCGCCGGTCGCCTCGTCCACGGTGTAGTTTTCGGCCTCGATGGTTTCCTCTGCCTGCGCATCTGCGGCGATCACGTCGGCAAGCTGTTTGCCCGCGTCGCGCGTCTGGTAATCGATGGACATAACGCCCCACTTGCCAATCAGGATACGGTAGACAGTCTTGCGTGCCATAGCGTCCCAATCATCGCGCCAGCCCTTACCCTGATATTCACCTTTGCGGAATTTCTTTTCATGTGCGGTGATGGCCTTGACGCTCATGTATACGGTCTTTTCCGCGCCGTTGATAAGACGGTAATAACCGACGTATCCGATGATAGGAAGCGCCTCGCGCGCGTCCTCGTCCTCCACGAAATCAATGTCAACCTCTTCGGTCAGACGGTTATAACTCTTCAATTCGCCCTCACGCACGTCCACGACGTTGATGGTCTTGTATGCACCCGTGCGAAGTGCGAGCTGGTGCATACCTTTCCAGCCGAGAATGAATGTCGCTTCCATCTTTTTTGCGCCAATATCCTTCTTGTAGTTCTTGAATGGCACAATGTAGGCATAGCCCAAACTCGGGTCGATGGGGAGATCAAACATCGCCGCTTTCAGCGAGGATTGAATGACCGTCATCGGGGATTCGTAAAAAGCCTGCTGCAAATTCTTGTCTGCATTGACCATCGAAATGATGGACGAAATAAACTGTGGCGCGCGCTTGCCAAGCAGCTCGTCAAAGCGCTTGCGCATGCCGTCGCGGTCAAGCAGATCGTTCACCAACGCCGTGACGGATGCCTGTTTCTGCTGCGGTGCTTTCTGCATCGCCTGCGCGTTCTGAATCAATCCTTCCTTCATCTTTCTTTATCCTCCTTCACCGCAAACTTGCGGAAATTTGTCGTTTTGTAGTATCTGCTCAAGTCCATGTCTGGGTGATCCTTGGCAAACGCCCTCGCATCGAACGTCTGGCGGCTCTGCGCCTTCCAGTCGACCGTATAGCGCCCGCAGTAGCCGCGCTCATTGTCACCAAGGTCGTTCATGAGCTGCTGTTTGATGGCGTCCGCGCCCTTCTCGATGGCCTTTTTCCGGCTCATCAGGTATTGATACTGCTCGATCAGTCTCTCGCGCCCAAACAGCTCGACTTCTCCGCCGCCGCCCTCGTAAATGGTTGCGATCGTGTCGGTCGTGCTCTCCATACCGTCCATCGGCGGCGGGCTGTCAGCCTCCACGTAGTCGTGCCAGAAGTCCGCGGCGCAGCGTTTCAACGCTGCAATCTCGTCGGGGCTGACATACACGCTGCTCTCGCACCATCCGGGAACATAGTCATCGGGGACGGTCGTGATCTGGTAGCAGTAAAAGCCCTTGCCCAGCACCAGCGCCGCCAAGAACCAGCGTTCCCACCCCGTCACGGCGAGATATGTCACGCACTGCGCGTAATAGCTCTCGGGGAATTCGCCAACTGCATAGCGCTTCATGTTCAGCGCATTCGCGGTCTTGCATTCAAGGCCCGCGTGCCAACCAGCCGGTAACACCATACGGTCAATGTTCGCATGTAGGCACGGAGCCTCATCGTTACGCAGGATGTAGTTCACCTTGCGGACACGCAACCCTGTTTTTATCTCGAATCGAGTTGCGACGTAGCCCTCGAGGTCTCTCCCGATTCGCATCGCCTCGTTTTCCGGCTCTTCGTCAATCCTGCCGGTCTTCTCCGCCCATACCGTATAGGGCGAGCGGTATTTGTTCAGCCCCAGCACCGCGCCCATGTCGCTGCCGCCGAGGCTCTTCTTGCGCTCTTTAAGCCACTCCTCGCGGCTCATGCCGAGCGTCGATATCTTCTGCATCTTCATCTTTTGTTACCTCGATGTCTTCCGCCCCGCAGAAGGGGCAGCATAGTATCGTTTGCGTCTCCACGCCGCGCTCACTGTCAAGGTTCTCGCGCCTGCGCAAGACGTCGGGCTCGTCAAAGGTCAGCCCGCACCATCCGCAGCGGTACATCACATCATCGCCGAGACCGCGATGAGCACCGCCGCCAGCAACAGGCAGATACCGGCAAAAAGCATCGCCTCGTCTGCCTTGCGCTGCTCTCTCGTGCGCTTGTCGTGACGTCTCACCGTCTGCACCCCCTGTCGATATACGGCAGCAGCTCATACAGCGCCTTGCACACCGCGCATGCGCCGATGACGGCGAGGGAGGTTGCAAAGTCGCAGCCGTTCAGCGCGATCACCGCAGCGGCGATGCCGCCGAAAAACAAAGTGTCGATCATGCCTCCACCTCGCGTTCCGCGATCCACTCGTTCACGAGGCGAGTGTAGATTTGGAAGATTCGGCGCTTGCCGCCGCAGATGCACACGCCGAATGGGTAAACCCGCTGCTCAAGTCCGTCTGCCAGCGATTCGTTCGAGATACTCAGCCCGTGTTCTCTCAGATACGCCGCGCACTCGTTTAAGTCCATCGTCTGGATCGTCTTCATCTTTGCTTCCTCCTTACTCCTTCGGGATCAGCCGCGTCACCGGCACATTCAGGTGCTTCGCAATGCGCACGACGGTGTCAATCTTCGGGCTGCTCCCTGCTTTCCACTTCGTCACATTGCTTTTGCTCATGCCGAGCGCAAGACACACCGCGCTTGGGCTTGTGCGCTTCTTCTTGCACACTTCTTTCAGCAGTTCGTAAAACAAGTCATTCCCTCCGTTCAAATAGTTTGAATTAGAGAACCTTTTGCGATAGAATAAAGCTGCACGTGCGGAAAGGGGTGATGCCCATGCAGGCCACATCGGCTATCGCAGGCTTCATGCCTAATTTCCTGTGTTCCCGGTAACTGAACGGACAGCGGTGCGGTCAGCGCACCCGTTTCTCATACGAAACCATTCAACCGCGCCGAGGGGTGCTCGCCTGCACCCGCAACGCGGCGGAAACAAAGTGTGACGAGATACGGCGGGAAGGCGACCCGCCGCATTCTCAACCGTGCGTTTGCCTCACCCTATCACAAAAGGCTCTTGACAGTTCCCCAAAACGTACTATAATGTAAGTGCCGCCAAACATTGATTAGTACTTGATGGGGTATCGCCATGTTTAGATAATAGCACCCAGCGGGGTACTTTTCAAGAAGATTTTTACTCAGTGGGGTACATTTGTATCCTTACACAATTTTAGAGGGGCTATTATGTCTAATCTGTACGAGAATATTAAGGAACTATGCGATGAGAAAGGCGTAAAGCCCGGTAAAATGTGCACGGAAGCAAGCGTCAGCAAGGGGCTTATTACCGATTTGAAGATGGGGAGAAAGAAGACCGTCCACGTTGAGACCGCCCAAAAGATCGCGGACTACTTCGGCGTGACCGTCGACCGCGTGCTCGGCACAGAAAAAGCCCCCGCCACAGAGGGCGAGGGCGTAAAATATACTGATTTTGAATTGTTGCAGGCATACCACGTTGCGGACGCCCGCACAAAAGAGGCGATCCGCACGCTGCTTGGGATCAAGGGGGAGTAAGTATGTCTGAATTTGACGTTCTAAAAGCCCTCTCCGAGAGTGGCGGCGAAATGGAATGGTCGGCGCTGATGAATACTGACAAATCCGTGCAGGAGACATCCGGTTCATTGCAACTGCTGCTGCACAGCGGGTATATCTCCGGGTCGCTTGCCCCGTATTCGTCAGTGAAAATCACCCCCATCGGGCGGGCTTATTACTCAAAGTTGAGCGCAGAACATGATGAGAAGCGCCGCGAACAACAATATATCCGTGAAGAAAATGCAAAAATGGAACACCATGCTATTGTCAACAAATGGGTATCCTTTGCATCGATGCTCTTCGCTGGCGGCTCTCTTCTGCTGGGGATATTGGAAGCATTCAAGCTCATTTAACCTGTCTTTCATTTTACGCAGTTTGATTTGCCCGAGAACGGCCCACACGCTAAAGAACATGGATAACGCTGTGCAAATGCAAAATAAAATTTTCATCTTTTTGCTCCTTTCAGCAGTTCAATGACTGCTCTCCGCTTTTCTGCATCTTGAATGGCCTCAAGGAATGCGCGGTCTTCTGCAGTGATATTATCGGCGTTGGCTTTTGCGTCTTGGTATAAACGTTGCATCTATATATCCTCCGTATGTAAATAGTTTCACTTATCATATACCGCGCCGTGGCTCATTTCACCACGGCGGAATGGTTTTAGGAGGTCTTGTGCGTGGGATTGTATACTGACCCGAATTATTTTGAAAAGCAAGCAAATTACCAGCGACGGAAAATAAAGAAGGTCGTCAAGGCGGTATCGGTCAAGCGGGAGCCCCATGACAATGAAGATCAAGCAAAATTTCAGGAACCGGTTGAACAACAGCCTATTGAATCTCTTCCAGCGTCTCCCGACTTAACTCAAATGACGCAGGAAGAATACGACGCATTCATGATGGGTATGACCGTCGAACAATACCGCATCTATCAGCAAATGGTTTTAGAAAACGAAGCCAAGCGAAACAGGCGGAAGCAACTGAATAGAAAGAGGCCCTCTCCGGAAGTCAACCTTCTGCTGGCAGCATTGAAACCATTGTGCTTCGCGCTCGTCATCTGCGGGGTCATCTGGCTTTCAATCGAAAGTTCCGGGCCATTGAACGAGTCCGACATGAATGATTCTCCGCCAGTAAAGACTCCAACTGAAACGGTTAGTAGTGGAGGCGGCAGGCTCGTCCCACTGCAACCTGTGAGCTTTCGCAATGGGCAGATTGTCACATACCCGTCCGGCGATCAGGTCGCACCTTTGACAGTGCAAACCGCTGGAGATTCCAATTTCTATATCGCGTTAAAACCAATCGACGGAGAGGCAATATCCAACGGGGCAATGTCTTTCCTCGTGTCGGCAAAAAGTGCCGAAGTAGATGTTCCTCTCGGGACATACGAAATCTATTATGCGTATGGTTCGGACTGGTACGGGAAAGAATATAAGTTTGGTGAAAACACCGAGTACTTCAAATGCAACGAAATGTTTGAATTTACCGCAGATGGCGAGATGGTTTACGGGTGGACGCTTACTCTCTATAAAGTATCCAACGGGAATATGAGCACTGATATAGTGCCAAAAGATTCCTTCCCGGATATTTAAGTAAAAGCCCCCGCCGCCTCTGCAACACCGGCGAGGGCTTTTCAGCAGCAGCGGGGAGCGGTCGCCGCTGCTTGCTTTGACCTTATCGCGCTTTACCTTACCACTTCAATACCAAGACCTTGCAACATGACGGCATTCGACCGCATTCGACAGGCCCACTTTTGACACCCCAAACAGGCGGAAACCGGAAAAGTTAAGGTGATGTAAATGAACATTCAAGAGCTGTGCAGAATCCGTAAAGAAGAACTGAAACTGACCTATCAGGACATTTCCGACGCTTCCGGTGTGCCGCTGTCCACCGTGCAAAATTTCTTTTCCAAACTGTCGAAAGCCCCGTCCATTTACACCGTCGCGCCGATCTGCAAGGTGCTTGGAATTTCGCTTGATGAAGTGTTCGGCATTTCCGAACGGTTGACACCGGCAGAGGAAACCTTGCAAGCGCGCAACGATGAGCTGGAACGCCACGTGGATGCAAAAGCAGACATGATCGAGATCATGCGGCGCGGTGTTCGCATCCGAAACGGCGTGGTTTTAATTCTGTTTATCATGGTGGTGTTGCTGGCTGCATGGGGTTTGTATATCGATATGCACTGCGCCGACTATGGATTTTGGAGGGGCTAACATGGCGAATTGCATCAAATGTAAAGCAGCGCTGCCGGAAGGTGCGCTGTTTTGTCCTATGTGCGGCAAAAAGCAAGTTCCGGAAAAGCGCAAGGCGCTCAAGCGCGCCAACGGAACCGGCACGGTATATAAGCTGCAAGGACGCAGAACGCGCCCGTGGGTCGCCGCAAAGAATCGGGTCATCATCGGATACTACCCGAAGAAGTCTGACGCGCTGGAAGCGCTGGAACGGCTCTCCGGAAAACCGCTGGACGAGCGATACAATATGACCTTTGCCGAGGTGTTCGAGGCGTGGAAAGCGGAGCACTACCGCGAGATCGGCTCAAGCGGGGTGGAATCTTATGACCGCGCATTTGATGTCTTTGCCCCGCTGCACAACAAGAAATTCCGCGATCTGCGCGCAGCGGATTTCCAGGCGGTTATTGACCAGCATATGAGCAAGTCCCACTCCACCGTTTCGAAATACAAGCAGCTTGCGACACAAATGTCAAACTGGGCCATGCGGGAAGAGATTTGCGTGACAAATTTTGCGCATTACATCAAACTTCCCGAAAACGTGAAAAAGGAAAAGGAGATTTTCACTGATGGCGATATTGAAAAGCTGGAATCCAGCGGCAGCGACGCAGCGAAGATCGTGCTCATGCTTCTATCGACCGGCATGCGCATCGGCGAGCTATTTTCCCTGCCCGTCGCATCTTATCACGAGACCTACGTGATTGGCGGTGAGAAAACGGAAGCGGGGCGCAACCGTGTAATTCCGATTCGGGGCGAGGGCAAGCCTTACTTTGCATATTTCGCATCCAAAGCGACTGGGCCACTGTTGCTCTCCGGCTATGAGGGCCAGCATTCCCCCGAAAATTACCGAAAGCGCGATTATTACCCCTTGCTGTCCCGCCTCGGGATAGAAAAAAAGACCCCCCATGCCACACGCCACACTTACGCCACGCGCGCGGTAAAGGAAGGTCTTCCACCAGAAATCCTTCAAAAAGTTCTCGGCCATGCAGATTATTCTACTACTGCAAACATTTACACCCATATTGACCCCGATACAATCGTAGCGGCTGTTACAGGCACGTTACTAACAAAACCGGAATCGGGCAAAAAGAAAAAGCCTTGAAACCGTTGAGTTTCAAGGCTTTTTTGGTGGAGACTGCTGGACTCGAACCAGTGACCTCCTGCGTGTGAAATAGCTACGAACGCGCGCTTTGCGGAATTATGTTGCAATAACACGCAATAAAGCAGAATGAATGTAACAATACAGGATTAAATGCTTCAATATTCCGCTTCATTCCTTCGCGGTTGCTAACAAATCCCTAACAGGTCTACTCCCGGAACATGTCCTGCAAGCGTTTCACTTCCGCCGCTTTATCGATCTGCTTCTTGTGCAGATAGTCATAGAGGGTCTTCATGCCCTCGGGCGGCTCGCCCTTCTCCTGCTTGTACTTCTGGATGACGCCAGCGGCCTCGGCGTGGAGCATCGTCATGTGATGCATCTCTTCGCCGGAAAGCTCGTAAAACGTCTTCGCAAGAGCGGGACATTCATCCTTGTACTCGAGGGCGCATTTCGCGTACTTCATCGCGTCATCGATTTCCTCGTCGACCATCGCCGACAGTTTTTCAATGAGTTTCATTTTCTTCCTCGCTTTCTGCAGCAAATAGCAGCAAAATTATCCCGAGCAGCAGAGCATCCGAATCGTCGTTCACAGTTTTTCGACCGTGACCGCAAGGTTGTTGACGACCGATGCCACGCCATCGAGTACCAGCGACAGCAGAGAGCCGTCACAGCCGCAGGCGTTACGCACAATAGCCGTAATAGTGAGGTTTGCCACGCCGTTTGCTGCGACCGTCTGAGCTGCCGTAGCGCCGATGATGGCGACGCCATCCTTCTGTGCGGTCAGGCTGACCGTACCGGCAGCCGTGGGTGCGACTGTCGCGCTGACATTGACAAGGTAATAGCCCTGCCCACACAGTGTAATCGCGTTGCCGTCCTGACGGATGTTGCAGCCATAGCGGCGCGTCGTCGAGCCGACCGGCACGATGCCGCCGACCGCAACGGTGGGATTGCTGACGTTGGTCGTGTAAATTGCAGACTTACTCATATTTTTACCCTCCTAAAAAATTAAAAAGCGGAGCAGCTGTTGCCGCCCCGCTTGCCTCGCCGAATAGGGCGTCAAATGTTGCCGTTTCCGCAGCCGCAGCCACAGAACGGGGAGTTGCCCGCGCTGTAGGTGTAGCCGCTGGGATAGCGCACGACACCGCACATCTGCTCGCGCAGATAGAGCTGGTTGTTGGCCTGCTCAAGCTGTGCAATGCGGCCTTCGAGCTGGCTCTTTTCGAGCGCTGCGAATTTAGCGTCGATGTTGGCGTTGATGGCATCAAGGCCGCGCTGCGTGGTGCAGCAGCAGTCTGCCATCTGGCGCTGGATGTCGTTGCCGGTCTGCATGATGGTCATGTTCGTGCCGTTCTGCGCGAGCGCGACCTCCTTGCCCAGCTGACCGATGCCGCCCTGCATCTCGTAGCCGAGATTGCAGATGCCGTTGCCGATGTTGGTCAGGCGGTCGTTCAGCTGGCCAAACTGCTGGCCGAAAAGGATCTCCTGCTGCGATGCGGCCGTGGCGTACTGGCCGTAGTCGCTACTGCGGTTCATGCCCCAACCGTTCCCCATAAAGGCGAACAGGAAGAGAATGATGATCCACCATGCGCCACCATTGCCCCAGCCGTCATTGTCGCGGGTGACCGCGGCGATATCGCTAAGAGACATACCGTTATCCATGTTGAGTTCTCCTTCCTCGAAAGATTTATCAATAAACCGTGTCGACCCGGCTTATTTCAGAAATTGCGCGAACTCCTTTGCCTGCTCTTGGAGCTGCTGGAACTGAGCCTGAGACATCTGCCCAGACTGTAAAAGGCGTTCAATCTCCTGCTGCGCTTTCTGAGGCGTCATGCCTGCAGCGAATTTGCGGAATTCGCCGATCATCGCAAGGGGATTATTCGGTCTTCTGCTTCCGCCGCCCATCAGCATTTGCATCATCGGATTTGGCATTGAGTATTTCCTCCAATCTCTTCACGCGGTTTTCAAGACTGTTGACGTCTACCGGCGCAGCCGCCTGATACGGCGCGACTGTGTACGGCGTAACGGTGGCATACCCCGCACCATCCGTCTGTTTGAGCCAGACAATGGGGTCGTTCTCGTCCATCAGCAAAATAGAGCTGTTCGGAGCGAGCCTGAACGCCTCTGCGCCATTTCTTCCGTTCACGCGGGTAATTTGACCCGCAAAGCCTTGCATTGCTCCTGCGCCGTTCTGTGGGCTTGCAGGGGCATATCCTGAATAGGGGTTATACCCCATCTGATAAAGGTTGCCGAAATATCCCATGCGCGCACCTCCTTTTGTTGCCTCAATGATAACGAAAAAGAGACCCCGCAAAGAGCCTGAAAAAGGTCTTTGTAGGGTCTCTTCTTTATGCGTTTTTGATGCCGTCCGCGATTTTGCTGTATGCCCGGCGTCGCCGCGTCTTCACGTACTCTGGTGAGACGTGCAGCGTCTCCGCGACTTCGACGCGGCTCTTCCCACGCACATCGCATTCAATAAGGCAGTACGCCTCGTCCTGCGGCAGTTCGAAGGATAAGATATACGCCACAGCCCGCTTGGGGGCCATAGAAGATAATTGTGCGCGGATCGACCTGTGCTGACTGTTCATGCCCCGTGTAGGGCTTGCAGAGGCGCTTGCGCGTGGGCTTTCGCCGCCCGCTCCTTCCTTACTTTTTCAACCGCTCCAACTACGGTTTACTTCATCGTTGCGAGTTTCCTGATGAGATCGTCGCCGTATTTGTAAGCGGCGAGGTAGTCCAGCGTGCGATCCTCGATACCCGCGCGCTTTTTGAGCACTTCGCGATAGCTCGCCTCGTACTTCGGTCGGTACGCGCCCAGCACAAGCGATTTTGCCCGCTTCTTTCGATATACGCCGTCGCCGTTGGCCTGACTGCCCGCCGTGCCGCTCGATGTATTGCCCTCGATGGCGATGACGTACTGCCCGCTCACGCTCTCGCAGATGCCCGTGTGGTCGGTCTTGACCTTCGTATTGGGAAAGTCGTAGATCAGCACGTCGCCCGGTTGATAGCCCTTTGTGACCCACTGGCCGTGGGCCTTCGCGTAGTTCATCAGCTCGCCGCAGCTCGCGGTCTTTCCGCCGCCGTAGAAGAGGGATTTGTCCGCCTGCTGAAAGCACCACCACACAAACTGCATGCACCAGTACACGCCGTTCACGCCGTAGGCCTTACCGTATTTCTGGCGGTTGCCCGGCTGCTCCACCGTGCCGATCTCCTTGCGCGCGATGGCAAGGATGTCTTCTGCTCTCGCCATGCTTACGCCGCCTTTTCTGCGCCGTAGAGCTTGCTGTGCAGCTCAAGCACCGCCGCCTCAATGGCCGCGTCCAGTTCATCTTCGTCTAAAACAATGCCGCGCTGTTTAAGGTAGTCGAGCACCCACCTCTTTTTCTTGTCGCCGTCCGCTGCGGTGTAAATCTGCTCCGCCGCTGCGACCGCGATCTTGACCCACTTGAGCGCCTCCGTCACCTTGTCGCTGCCGTAGCGCTGCTTGAGGTAAGGAAACAGGACTGCCGAGATGCTCAGGCAGACAAGTCCGATAAGCATTTTAACGATCTCCGTCATATCAAATGTCATTGTTGTTCTCCTTTCGTTTCCGTCCAACGATAATTTCCACCAGTGTCAGAAGCCCGGTAAAGGCTTCAATGATGCCGCCCGTACCCAGCAGGTACGGGAAGATGTTGTCCCACTGCCACCCCTTGATGCTGTAAAAGATGACCGTGTAGATCACAAAAGCGGCGATGAAAATGCCAACGATAATCAAAATGATGTTCCTCGTTCGCAATTTTGATGCCTTTTTGATAAGGTACTTCATCCGACCGCCCCACTCAGCAGCCACGCGATAAACGCGCCCGCCAGCGCCGCGAGAGCCTTGTCGACCAGCCCGTCCCAGCGCTTCCCCGCCTTGCCCGTGATGGCTTTCACGTCCTCTTTAATCTCCTTGACGTCTCCCTCGACGGTCTCCTGCTTGGTCGCCAACACCTCGACCGACGTTGCCAGCCGGTCAAGCGCCGTTTGGTGCTCCTGCAACTCGTTGATGCGGTGGGTATTGCTCTTGCAGCGGCTTTCGATCAACGCGATCGACGCATCATCGTAGTGCTTTGCATTGTCCATTTTTCACGCCCCCTTATTTTTATGGTGTTCTCCATTGAGCCTATCATGCCACCTTCGAAAATTCACCACGGGGCAAAAGAACCTGCCGGGCATCCGACAGGTTCTTTTTCTTTACGCCGCTTTCTTCCGTGCGATTGCAAGTTGCTCGTCCACCCGCGCGCGGTTCCAATGGCGAATGCTCTTTCCGACGCCGAAGTCCTCAAAGAGGGCTGCACGCTGTTCATCGGAAAGCCCCTTCTGCTGATAAACAAGCTCCATGATCTGTAAGCCTTCACTGTTGCTGATGGTATCCCCGTTTTTGTCCTTCAGGCTTTCGATCCCGCCTTTCGCCAGATAGAGCACAATATACTGGGCTTCTGAAACGCCCGTTTTTTTGACGGTCTCTACAGCCTTTGCTACCCAACCGTCCGGTTGATAGCTGCTCACGCTCATTTTCCCGACGACGTTGGCATATTCGTAGGCTTTCGCAACGGCATCTGCCTTATCGCCGTCGCTCATGGACTTATAGCTCGCAAGTCCCGTGAGCTCGCTGGCGATCTTATGGGAAGTCTGCCCGCGCTTTGTGGCGTACTTGACGTATTCCTCGCCGGTCAACTGTTTGTTTTCCTTATTCACGGTGAAAGATTTCGGTGCGCGCTGCGGCAGGACTTTGGTCTCACCGGTCGCCTCATACAGGCGGCTCAATTCATCTTCCATTTTGCTGCCGCTTACCTTCGAGGTATACGCGGGATTCGCAAAATTGTTAAATGCCCGCGCGGCCACGCCTCCGGAGTTTTCCGTGCGCCCCCATGCGTCGATAAAGGGAATCTGCCCGTAGTCAACGCCCGGAATACGCGCGCTGGCCTTGCCGAGCGCATATTGCATATCCGGCGTCAGGAATTTGTTCTTATCCGTATAGGTCGTCATGCGTGTGCTTTCGCCCGTGCGCTCCGCCTGCCCGAAGACCGTCGGGATACCCTGCGTCAAATAACTCGTCGCCGCGCTTGCTACCGCACTGGTTAGTGCGTTTGTGTTTCCAGAGGACGCATACCCCACCGCGTCAAAAACGTCGTTCAGGCTTTGCAGACAGCTCATGGAAAGAAGCGGGTCCGTCACGTTGCTTGCTGCCTGAAGCATATCACTCATAGTGAGGTACCCGTTGTTTGCCTGCATCTGCTCGTAAAGGTTTGCCCCGACGAAAAACGGAAGTGCTTCCGGCGCAAGCCAATCCAGCGTAATACTCGTGCCATTTGGCAGCTCCAGTGCGTATTCCTGATGTCCTTGCAGCTCGTCGAACTTTTTCTTCTTCTCGTCATCACCGCCGCTGCCGCGAAGAATGCCCTCTTTCGCCATATAAAGGCCGAGCATCATCAGCCCCGTGCCGGTCAGCCCAGCGGCGGCCCGGTCGATCATTTCGGTCGCCTGCATATTACCCTTCTGCACCTGCACAAGGTCATAGCTTATGCTTTTGAGGAAACCAATAGGGCTGTATTCCACGCCGCGCACCAGAATGTTGGCTGGTGTCTTGCGGAACGGCAGGATTCCTTCGGCGAGGGTGCTTCCGAGGCGTTTCATCTTGTTATCCCCGCGGTATCTGCCGAGATCGGAGATCATCTGTGAAAACGCATTGGTGTCTCGATAGGTTGCTTTCTGCGCCTCTCTGATCGCGTATTCGCGTGCCGCTTCAATGCCTTTCCCGCCAGCGACCTGCTCCGCGGTAATGCCATTTGCTTTGCAGAATTGCGCTAGCGCCGCCGCGTAATGTGGCTTGGAGAACCATGCGTCTTCCGCATCCAGCGCCGTGCTGTTGAATTTGCGCATCGCTTCCAGCAGCTTCGGTTTGAAGATCGTGCGCCCTTCCTCGATTTCCTGTCGCACATTGACATTATCATTGTACTTGCCGCTGCCAAGCGCCTGCTCGCGAATGTTGGCATAGTCACTCCATGCCGCCTTGATAAGCCCTGCGTCCTTCGTCGTCAGGATTGCCTTCGTGCGTCCGACTTTGCCGCCGCTCACCGCGTTCGCAGCGCTCTCAATGCCTGCGCCGATGACGTTCTTTACCGTGACAGCAGGAACAAATCCTACGTTGCCAACGATGTTACGCACATGCGTACGTGGATTACCAAGCATCGAAAGGTAGCGCCAAGCGTTCCATTTGTCAATGAAGCGGCTCGGCATCTGTCTGCCGATATCACGATAGATTTCCTTCATTGCCTCGGTGCGCGCATCGTCGTCCTTTGCGTTCAGGAACTTCTCAGCGAGGTCACGGTCAATCTTCAGATCAGGGGCCTTTTCCCCGTACTGCTTTTTGAGATCTTCTGTCAAGTTCTCCACGCTGCGCTGCGCCGCATAAAGCTGCGTACTGGGGTCCTGCTGCTTGAGCAGCCGCGTTGCCTGCAACGCCTGCGCCGCATTTCTCTGGCGCTTTACGATGGTGTCGAGCACATCGATAGCTGTCTCCACATCACCGCTGTTTGCTGCATTGTTGTAGAGCGCCCAGCCAATCGCCGTATTCTCCTTGCTGATTCCCTCTTTGGTGGAATTTTTCCATTTATTCAAGGTCTTTTGCCAACCTTCGGTTTTGATGCGGCTTTCTGCGTCACTAATGGCCTGCTTGTCCGTATAGCGGTCGTAGGAGAAATCTCCTTTTGCCACCATTCGTTCCAGCGTCGGCACCATTGCGTCCGGCGTTGCCTTTGCTTCCAGCACCGTGCGGATCGTGCGGCTGACGTATTTGTCATCCGCCGTCTTCTTCGGTACCTGCACTTCGCGGTATGCACGCTCGCCCGCCGGGATATATCCGTACTTCTCTTTCAACGCTTCGTAGTTCTCCTCGGGAATCTCACGGGAGAATTGCGCGTCATTCACGCCGTTGACCTTGGCGAGGCGGTCTGCATCGTCGCCTGCCTTGTACTCCACAACATTCATGCCCGCATTGCGCATCTCGCTTAACAGGTCGACGGGTGCATCGTCCGGCGCGATAACGGCAAGTGCCTCATCAAAGCCGACGACGCGCTGGGGCTTCGCCTCGTAGTACCCCGTCGGGATATTGGCTGCGCGGTCAATGAGTGCCAGGATGCTCTTGGCGTGCCCGTCGGATATGGCATAGCCTTCCTTGCGGAACGCCGCCTTCACCGCCGCCACGGTTTTCTTCCCCTTGGCCGCTTCTGCGATAATGCCGCTCAGGTTTTGTTCCTCCTCGAAGCTGTTGTCGTACTTGTGCATCGTGGTGAGCATCAGATCGTTCACCACACGGTCAAGGTAGATGCCGAGGTCTCGCAGCGCCTTCTCGTGTTCCTCTTCGCTCACCGTGCGCAGCCGCGCCTCGTCCGCGTGCATCTCGTCCACGTTCCGGTATTCCCGTGTGGCCGTTGCTGCCAGCGTCTCCGGGGTCACGCCGTACATGTTCGCGCCCTTGGCTGCCGCCATGTTCATGGCCTTCACGATGTTCTCCGCCGTGTATTCCCAGTGCGTCTGCGTAAAGCTGCGTCTGCCGCTGTCGGTCACTGCGTCCATGCCGTTGTAGATGCCCCGATCGCCCAGCAGTCCTTCCAGCTGCGGCTGCACCCAGTCTTTCACCGTCTGCAGCGCATCGTTCCAGCTTCCGCCCGGTGCGATCATCTCCATCATCTTGGCCGCCGTGGCTTCCTTGTCGATCTCGCCCGCGCTTCCGCCGCTCTCATAGAACTCCTGCGTGCTCCGGATGAAGTCCTCCACCCGGTTAGGGAACACGTTGTTCTTCATGTAGTAGTCGATGCGCTTCTCCTTGGATTCCGGTCTGCGGTTCAGGAAGTTGGCGTGTTCCTCTGCGTAGACCTCCCGGATGGCCTGTTCCGCCGGTTTCATCTCTTCCGCCGTCAGGCGCTCGCCGGTCATCAGCTTCACCGCCAGCCGCGCCACTTCCTGTTCGCCCACCGCGTCGAGGTACCGCTGAATGGTCGCGTTGCTGAAGAAACGGTCGAACTGCTTGTCACGGTACACCGGTTCAAGGCTCTTGCCCTCGCTCTGAAGGAATGCCGCCTGCACCTCCGGATGGTTCGCCAGCTTGTCGGCGATCTCTTCCGGCTCCCATCTGGTCTCATTCTCCAATCCGATCTTGCCCAGCGTGCCGCTGCCTTGGAAAACGCCGCCCGCAAACTGGCTGGACAGGTTCTTGATGTTCTCATCGAACGCCCGCCGCGCCTCGTAGTTCACCTCGCGCTCCACCAGGGCGTTATCGTGCGTCGGCGTCCATGCGTCGCCGCCGTAGACCTTGTTCCTGCTGTCCGCTTGCGGATCAATGGTCCCGCGCGGGAAGATGGCGGAGTATTCGCCGTAGTTGGCGTGCCCCTCTTTTGCCTTCACGACGGCGATGGAAGGCGACGGCCACGCGCCGATGTCGAGCGTGCGTCGTAGCTTTTCCTCGGTCATATTGTGCATGGCGACGAGGGTTTTTGTCTCTTCAACCGGTGTCTCCATACTGAACTTCGACTTGACATTTTGCGTGTCGCGAGATAGACTATACTCAAGAGCATCCCCTCGCAGAGCGCCGCTGTTCGCAGTGGAAGAGCCGTTAATTTGGGGGATGCTTCTTTCTTGCATCTGCCCAATATTATAGATCATCTTACCGTCTGCGCTCTGCGCCGTCGATATCGTAACCTTGTAATATTTCCCGTCAAAGTCTTTGAAAAACGCCGTGCGATAATTCCAACCGCTACTTGCCATGTCTCCATGTCGACTGTTATGATCTACAACGTTCCTGTCCCCCTTGACAGAAACCTGCGCCAACTCGTCAATATGCGATGCTGCATTTACTTTTCGCTCAAATGCCGCCTCGCTCATAGTACGCCCATCGCTGGTGTGGTTG